>ENA-ORTN01003524-ORTN01003524.1-human-gut-metagenome-genome-assembly--contig:-NODE-3524-length-10705-cov-4.317840_pt1 | contig 10705 bp, 10 predicted proteins | sample MGYA00242070_ERZ509189 | MGnify/ENA primary metagenome ERZ509189 (study PRJEB26280, sample SAMEA2338821) | human gut metagenome | biome: human gut; feature: human-associated habitat; material: faeces...
TAAACTAATATAATAAAAAATAAATAAAATGTATTGATAAATATTAAAATGTTGCAAAATAGCATATTTTATCATAAAACATATACAAAAAATAAAAAAAGAATTTATAATATAATGTAGACACATAAAGAGATTTAATTAGGAGGAAGTAAATGGAGCTATATGATGCCATTTTTTATAGAAAATCAACTAGAAAATACTCTAATAAAAAGGTAAAAGAGGGTTTATTAGAAGAAGTTAAAAATGCATGTTCACAAATTACCTATTTAAATAAAGAATTAGATATAAAAGCACATGTTGTAGATAGAGGCCATTTAGTACATTTTTTAATGGGGAAAAAATGCAAGGTAAAAGCACCTCATTATATAATAGTAACATCTAATAAAGGAAATGATTATTTACATAATATCGGATTTGCTATGGAGGAGGTAGTTTTAAAACTAACTACTTTAGGACTAGCTACATGTTGGTTAGAATGTAATATAAAAAGAGAAGATATTTTAGAATTTGTACAACTAAAAGACTCAGATGAAGAAAAAAATGATACGATAGTAGAATCAGAAGAAAAAAACGAAGAGTCAAAAAACGTAAATTTAGAACAGCCATATTCAATAATTGCATTTGGTTATCCAGATGAAGATGAAAAATTATTTAGGACTAATAAGGATGTAGATCGAAAGCGTATAAGTCATGTTTGTAGAAAATTAGATAAAAATTTAGAAAAAATTGTAGAAGCACTTAGATGGGCACCATCTGTGAAAAATTCTCAACCTTGGATATTATATAATAACTCAAATATGGTTCATTTATATGAAGAAAAACAAAAGAAAAATATTAAAGATAATAAAATAAGTATGGGTATAGCGCTTAGACATTTTGATATAGCATGTAATAAATTTGGATTAGAAGTTGATTATTCTAAAATAGATGTTAAAAAAAGAATGTCAAAAGAGTATTATATAACTGCTACTTTAAAGTAATAAATATATTTAACCTTAAAATATATGTTGACATTAAAAGTTAAAAGTGTGATAATTATACACAAAGATAAACTTTAAATTATCCCAGAGAGGATATTAAGTATATTTTCAAATAATAAATTTATAATCAATAGATCCTTAAAAGTAGTCCAGAGAGGCTAAAAAGGTTAAATATTTTATATTATTTAAACTTGTATTTTCAACCTCTAACTGGATTAGTTAGAGGTTTTTTAATATAAAAATAAAATATAATAAAGTCTTTTAAACTAGTCCAGAGAGGCTGGGAAAGATATCTGTAATAGATAAAATCCTTATACCTCATTTTGGTGTAAGGATTTTTTTTAGGCTTTATTAAAGAGGGAGAGTTCATAATGGTAAATGGAAAAGAAAAATTAATAGTAGCAATAGACACAAATGAATTTGATAAAGCTAAAGAATTGATAGATAAGCTAGAAGATAGTGTAGACATATTTAAAGTAGGGTTAGAGCAATATGTAGCTACAAGGGGAAAAACAGTTGATTATTTAAAAGAAAAAGGTAAGAAAATTTTCTTAGACCTTAAGTTTCACGATATACCAAATACAATGCAAAGTGCAGTAAGAGCAGCAGTAAGAGATAATGTATGGTTAATGACGATACATGTATCAGATATGGAAGGTATGAGACAGTGTGCAGTAGCAGCTAAAGAAGAAGCTGAGAAATTAGGTATAGAAAAACCAATAATAGTAGGGGTTACTGTTTTAACATCATTAAGCAATCAAGATTTACAAGATATAGGATGTAATATGACAACTGAAGAACTAGCTATAAAAAGAGCTAAACTGGCTAAAGAAGCTGGAATAGATGGAATAGTTTGTTCAGCACAAGAAGTAGATAAAATAGTTGAAGCTTGTGGTAAGGATTTCGTTACAGTATGTCCAGGAATAAGACCAGCAAATGCTTCTGTAGGAGATCAAAAAAGGGTAGTTACTCCTAAGGATGCTATAAATAAAGGTGCTCATTACTTAGTAGTTGGAAGACCTATAACTAAAGCTGAAAACCCAAGTGAAGCAGCAATTAATATAGTAAAAGAAATAGAAAATGCATAGGGGGTAGGTCAAATGAAGGGGAAATTAATATTAGAAGATGGAACAATTTTTGAAGGAAAAGCATTTGGATACTTAGGAGATAGTATAGGTGAAGTAGTATTCAATACTTCTATGACAGGATATCAAGAAGTATTAACAGACCCATCATACTATGGTCAAATAGTAACAATGACTTATCCATTAGTAGGGAATTATGGAATAAATTTAGAAGATATGGAATCAAATAAATCTCACGTAAAAGGGTTTATAGTTAGAGAAAAAAGTAATGATCCAAATAACTTTAGATGTGAGATGGATTTAGATACATACTTAAAGCAAAATAAGGTTATAGGACTTGAAGGCATAGATACAAGAGCATTAACTAAAATACTAAGAAATAATGGAACAATGAAAGGTATAATAACTTTAGAAAATGCATCTTTAGAAGATGTAAAATCAAAGTTAGAAGCTTTCACAAATACTGAAGCAGTAAGAACTGTAACAAGAAAAGAAATAGAGCATATAAAAGGTGAAGGTGCTAAGGTTGCTGTTATGGATTTTGGAGTTAAGCAGAACATATTAAGATCTTTTGCTAAGAGAAATTGTGATATAACAGTATTCCCAGCAACTACTAAGCCAGAAGAAATTTTAGGAATAAATCCTGATTTAATATTCTTATCAAATGGACCTGGAGATCCAGAAGATTTAGAAGATGTTATAGAAAATATAAAAGAATTAATTGGAAAAAAACCTATAGTAGGAATATGTTTAGGACATCAATTATTAGCTTTAACATTAGGTGGAAAAACATCTAAATTAAAGTTTGGACATAGGGGTGGAAATCATCCAGTTAAAGATTTAGAAGAAAACAAAATATTTATAACATCTCAAAACCACGGTTACTACGTATCTGAAATGCCAGAAAATATGGAAGTAACACATATAAATTTAAATGATAATACTGTAGAAGGAATGAGACATAAAGAATTACCTATATACAGTGTTCAATATCATCCAGAAGCTTGTCCAGGACCAAAAGACAACGATTATATATTCGACAAGTTCTTAGAGTTAGTATAGAAAATTATAAAAATCGTTAATTAGATAAGGAGAAAAGATTATGCCTAAAATAGATAGTATAAAAAAGACTTTAGTACTAGGTTCAGGACCTATAATAATAGGGCAAGCGGCAGAGTTTGATTACTCTGGAACACAAGCTTGCCAAGCTTTAAAAGAAGAAGGAATAGAAGTTGTATTAGTAAATAGTAACCCAGCTACTATAATGACTGATAAAGAAGTAGCGGATAAAATATATATAGAACCATTAACAATAGAATTTATAGAAAAAATAATAGAAAAAGAAAGACCGGACAGTTTATTAGCTGGAATGGGTGGTCAAACAGGTCTTAACTTAGCTGTTGAACTTCATGATGCCGGAATATTAGATAAATATGGAGTTAAGATAATAGGTACTTCAGTAGAGTCTATAAAAAAAGGTGAAGATAGAGATACATTCAGAGAAGTAATGAGACAAATAAACCAACCAGTAGTAGTTAGTGATATAGTAACTAACTTAGAAGATGGTTTAGAATTTGCAGGAAAAATAGGATACCCAGTAGTTGTAAGACCAGCCTATACATTAGGAGGAACTGGAGGAGGTATAGCTGAAACTGTAGAAGAGTTAACAGAGATACTTACTCAAGGATTACAACTAAGTCCAGTTAGCCAAGTGTTACTTGAAAAAAGTATAAAAGGTTGGAAAGAAATAGAGTATGAAGTAATAAGAGATGGCAATGGTAACTGTATAACTGTATGTAACATGGAAAACATAGACCCTGTTGGTGTTCATACAGGAGATAGTATAGTTGTAGCACCAAGTCAAACTTTAAGTGATAAAGAATACCAAATGTTAAGAAAAGCATCTATAGATATAATAAATGCTATAGAAGTTAAGGGTGGATGTAATGTTCAGATAGCATTAAATCCAGATAGCTTAGAATATGCAATAATAGAAATAAACCCAAGAGTTTCTAGATCTTCTGCTCTTGCATCAAAAGCTACAGGATACCCAATAGCAAAGGTTGCAGCGAAAATTGCTTTAGGTTACACATTAGATGAAATAGAAAATGCAGTAACTAAGAAGACTTATGCATGTTTCGAACCAACACTTGACTATGTAGTAGTTAAGATACCAAAGTGGCCATTTGATAAATTCAAGCAAGCAAACAGAAAATTAGGAACTAAAATGATGGCAACAGGAGAAATAATGAGTATAGGAAGTAACTTTGAAGCAGCTATACTTAAAGGTATAAGATCTCTTGAAATAGGAAAATATTCTTTAGTTCATGCTCCTTCTGAAGAAAAGAGTATAGAAGAATTAAAGAAGAGCATAGTAGTTCCTGATGATGAAAGACTATTTGACTTAGCTGAAATGATAAGAAGAGGCTACAAAGTAGAAATGATAGAACAAATCACTGGAGTAGATAAGTGGTTTATAAATAAATTTAAGTGGATAGTAGAGCAAGAAGAAAAGTTAAAGGGAATGAAAATAGAAGATTTAAATAAGGAATACTTATTAGAATTAAAGAAAAAAGGATTCTCTGATAAAGGTATAGCTGACTTAATGAGAATAAGTCCAGAAAGATTATGTGAATTAAGAAAGTTATACAACATAAAACCAGCATACAAAATGGTTGATACTTGTGGAGGTGAGTTTGATGCATTATCTCCATACTACTACTCAACTTATGAACAATATGACGAAGTAGAAATAAGTGATAAGAAAAAAGTTGTAGTTTTAGGTTCTGGTCCTATAAGAATAGGTCAAGGTATAGAGTTTGACTATTGTTCAGTTCACTGTGTAAAATCATTAAGAAACATGGGAATAGAAACTATAATAGTAAATAACAACCCAGAAACTGTAAGTACAGACTTTGATACATCTGACAAATTATACTTCGAACCATTAACAGAAGAAGAAGTATTAAACATAATAGAAAAAGAAAATCCAGATGGAGTGATACTACAATTTGGTGGTCAAACAGCTATAAAGTTAGCTAAGTTCTTACACGAAAAGAATATAAAGATATTAGGAACTGACTTTGAAGATATAGATGCTGCTGAAGATAGAGAAAAATTCGAAGAATTATTAGAAAAATTAGATATAAATAGACCAAAAGGAAAAGCTATATGGTCAGTTAAAGAAGGGATAAAAGAAGCTGAAAAGTTAGGATATCCAGTTTTAGTTAGACCATCTTATGTACTTGGAGGTCAAGGTATGGAAATAACTTACGATGAAGCTAAGTTATCTAAATACTTAGAAAGTGCATTTTTAAGAGACTCTAAAAATCCTGTACTTATAGACAAGTACTTAACAGGTAGAGAAATAGAAGTTGATGCAATATGTGATGGTAAGGATATATTAATACCAGGTATAATGGAACACTTAGAAAGAGCCGGAGTTCACTCTGGAGATAGTATAACAATGTATCCAAGTCAAAATGTAACTGATGAAATAAAAGCTAAAATACTTGATTACACTAAGAAAATAGCATTAGAACTAAACGTACTTGGAATGGTTAATATACAATTTATAGAATTCCAAAATGAATTATATGTAATAGAAGTTAACCCGAGAGCAAGTAGAACAGTACCGTATATAAGTAAGGTAAGTAATGTACCAATAGTAGATTTAGCTACTAGATGTATGTTAGGAGAAAAGTTAGCTGATTTAGGATATGGAACAGGAGTATACAAAGAACCTAAATTAGTATCAGTTAAGGTTCCAGTATTCTCAATGTCAAAACTTGCTAGAGTTGATGTAAGTTTAGGACCTGAAATGAAATCTACGGGAGAAGTTTTAGGTGTAGGTGAAAACTTAGAAGAAGCTTTATACAAAGGATTTTTAGCAGCAGGAAAGACTATGTCTGATAAGAGAGGCGTAGTATTAGCTACTATAAATAACTATGATAAAGAAGAGTTTATAGAAATAGCAAGAGATATGAAAGAATTAGGATATACTTTCGTTGCTACAGAAGGAACAGCAAAAACCCTAAAAGATAATGGAATAGATGCTGATATAGTTAACAGAGTAGAAGAAGCAAGACCTAATATATTAGATGCTATAAGAAATAAGCAAGTTGATATAGTAATAAATACTCCAACTAAAGGAAATGATTCTACAAGAGATGGATTTAAGATAAGAAGAACTGCAACAGAATTTTCAACAGAAGTAATGACATCTTTAGATACATTAAAGGCTTTAGTAGAGGTTAAGAAAAAAGAAATAAAAGATGCAGGATTAGAAGTATATAACATAGCTGAATAATAATAAAGGGATAAAACTTAATGTTTTATCCCTTTATCCTTTATATTATCTTCTATAATTTGATTTTAGTCTCATAGCTGTATAAATATTTTCAGGAGTGCAGTAAAATCTAGGGTTTATATATGGAGCAAATTTCTTATATTCCATTGTAAATCTTGGAATACCAAATTCCTTAGGTGCAATTTCATCTACTCCGAAATAAATTACTATTCCTTCATCAGTTAAGTAAAAAGCTTGATCTTCAGGAATATCTACAACTACATCCTTATAATATAATTCTTTATTTTGACTTATCTTGTAATTAACATAATTAGATATAACTTTTAGATAATCAACATTAGGATTAAACACATTTCCAATAGTAAACATATTTCCAGTTAATAAATCAAAGTTATAATTGTTTAATTCATTGTATTCAATTTTTTCATCAACAAAGGCCATAAGATTAACTATAGTGCTTAATATATGGTTTTTACTAAATGTATTAGCATAGTTTGTAATTACTCTATACTTAACTTCTGGGTTATTGTTTTTATTATTATCATCATTTACCTGTATTTCTTCATCTATTAATCCATTTTTAAATGTAAATACATCAGATTTTATTGTTGAGTTTATATTATTAAGTACATTTTGGCTTACATTAAAATAAGAATTTCTTAATGTAAAAAAAGAAGGATATTGTAATGAAGAAGAAAAAGTACTTCCTATACTTAAATCTTCATTAAATTTTACATGTATAGGATTATATAAGCAGTTATCAGACCTTTCATAATAATTCATATTAAATTACCTCCTGTTATAGAAAATCAATTAGAATATAGTATGCTAGTTTATAAAAATAGCAAATAGGTTTATAATATAAACTTATTTATAATATATAATTTTAGAACTCTTAAATAATTAATAACTAGGAATATAAAGTATATAAAATACCGAAAATATTAAGTAATTATATGGTATAATACATAAATTGATAGAATTAATTTAGGAGGAATTCAATGTTATTATTAGCAGATAAATGGAAAGACTATGAGCTTATAGATATGGGTAACGGAGAAAAATTAGAGCGTTGGGGAGATATAGTACTGAGAAGACCAGACCCTCAAGTTATGTGGCCTATACCAAATGAAAGTGGGTTATGGAAAAATCCTCACGGACATTACCACAGAAGTAATAGAGGTGGAGGTCAATGGGAGCATAAAAAGAAATATCCAGAAAGATGGACAATAAGTTATAAAAATTTAAAGTTTAATATAAGTCCGACAGGATTTAAACATACTGGACTATTCCCAGAACAAGCAGCAAACTGGGATTGGGCGATGGATAAGATAGAAAATGCTAAAAGACCTATAAAAGTATTAAATCTTTTTGCATATACTGGTGGAGCTACAGTAGCTTGTGCAGCAGCAGGAGCAGAAGTATGTCACGTTGATGCTTCTAAAGGTATGGTAACTTGGGCTAAGGAAAATTTACATACATCAGGATTAGGCGATAAAAAAGTAAGATTTATAGTTGATGATGTTGTTAAATTTGTTGAGAGAGAAATAAGAAGAGGAAACAAATACGATGCTATAATAATGGACCCACCTTCTTACGGAAGAGGACCTAAAGGTGAAGTTTGGCAAATAGAAGAAAAATTATATGGTTTAGTTGAATTATGTACAAAGGTATTATCAGATGAACCTTTATTCTTCTTAATAAACTCATACACAACTGGATTATCTCCAATAATACTTGAGCATATATTAGATGCTACTGTAGCTAAAAAAGCTAAAGGTGGAAAAATATACGGTGGAGAAATAGGTATACCGACATCTAGAGATGGTAAAGTTCTTCCATGTGGTATATTTGGAAGATGGGAGTCTAAATAATGATTAAAATCATATTTGAAGATAATCATCTTTTAGTTGTAGAAAAACCTGTAAACATACTTTCTCAAGGTGATGATACTAATGATAAAGATATGGTCAACTTACTTAAACAATATGTAAAGGAAAAGTATAATAAACCAGGTAATGTATATATTGGTTTAGTTCATAGACTAGATAGACCTGTAGGTGGAATTATGGTATTTGCAAAGACTTCTAAAGCTGCATCTAGACTATCTGACCAAGTTAGGACTAAAACCTTTAAAAAGACATATAGAGCGGTTATACATGGCGAAATGAATAAAAAAGAAGACACTTTAAAAGATTATCTTTATAAAAATAAAAAAACAAACATGGTAAGTGTAGTTAATAAGGATCATAAAGAAGCTAAAAATGCAGAATTAAGTTATAAGACCTTAGATAGAAAAGATGGATTTAGTCTTGTTGAAATAGATTTAAAAACAGGAAGACCTCATCAAATAAGAGTTCAGTTTGCAAGCAGAAAACATCCTTTATTTGGAGATCAAAGATACGGTCAAAATGTTAATAAAGTTGGTCAACAAATAGCGCTATGGTCTTATAAATTAGAAATAATACATCCTACAACTAAAGAAAAAATGGAGTTTACATGTGAACCACCTAAGGAATATCCATGGAACTTATTTTAATAGTTAAGAGGAATTAGTATGGATAAATATATAGGATTTTATATAGATAGACCTATTGGTAATAATATATTTTCATATGAAGATAGAGAAAATAAAAAAATCTATGTACCAAAATTAATAGAAGGTACATTGAATGATGTTTTAGTTGGAGAAGAAATAGTATTTAATGAAATAGATGAATATATAGAAATAAAAGCTAAAGGTCTTAAAAATATGATTATTTATAAATATGAAGATAAGGATGTATATATATTTGATAATCATAACCATGCATTTTATTTTTGGATAAAAAGTCTTCAAAAAGGGAGCTTTAAAAAAGGCTGTAATTTAGTTCATGTAGATCAACATAAAGACACGAGGGAACCACAAGATTATAATGTAAATATAGATGATATAAATGATGTGTTTAGATATACAAATGAAGTTTTAAATGTCGGAAGTTTTATAAAACCAGCATTAAAACATAATATATTTTCTGATGTAGTTATAATAGATAGTTCTTATGGTTTTGACTTAAAAATAGAAGGTGAATTTGTGCTAGATATAGATTTAGATATATTTTCTAAAGATATGGACTATATACCATATAATTTAAAAGTTTCAAGAATAAAAGACCTAATAAAAAAATCAAAAGTAATAACTATAGCATCTAGCCCATTCTTTATAGAACAAGACTATGCTATAAAAGTATTAAAAGAATTATTTAATTATGATATAATATAATAGTTAGTTTAACGTATTTAATAAATACATAATTAATTTTTAATATAAAAATATACTAAATATAACTAGGAGGATAAAGGTATGAGTTTATATACTGAATGGAGAAATTTAAGTGATAATCATGAAAACCAAGAAGCAGAAGTAAAGTTTTGGGAAGCATACTTACAAGCAGAAGCTTCAATATACAATGAATTATTAAATAACAAGCAAGAAGTTATAGAAGGTAAAGTTAGTGAATTAGCTGCTAAATATAATGTTTCAGTTGAATATTTCATGGGATTCATAGATGGAATAAGCGAAAGTTTAAAGGAAGATATAACTTTAGAAACTATAGAAGCTAATGGAACTATAAAATTAGATATAGATTTCGAAAAATTATACTATAACATGGTAGAAGTAGAAGCTCATTGGTTATATAACTTACCAGGTTGGGAGACTATATTACCAGCTGCAAAGAGAAAAGAATTACAAAAAGCATATAAAACTTCTAAAACAGTAGTTAAAGAAGAAAAAGTAGGAAGAAACGATGCTTGTCCATGTGGAAGTGGAAAGAAATACAAGAAGTGTTGTGGAAAATAAGGTAATGTTATGTTTATTTTAAGATTTATTAATGATGATGATGACTTATCAGTAAAAGAATTTGTATCTTTAGCTGATTTAAAAGAATATATAAATCAAAAGAATCTAGAAAAAACATGGCATCAAATAGAAGAAGTAAAAAAAGTAATACCAAATCTTAAAGAAGATTAAAAATTATGAAAATAATAAATTTAAGTTAAATATATATTTGAATTTCTTAAATGTATAATATAAATTATATCATTATTTAATTTATTTATTTTAGTTTTTAAATTGCTTAGTAATATATTTTTTTTAATGATATTATAATTTGAATTTTATAAGTTTAGATACACAAGATATTATACCTATAATTAAAAGATTATTTACATATAAATAATCTTTTAATTATAGGATTTTTTATATCAATATACACTTGTTTAACTAAATATAATTTATAGTAGTCGAACTTAAAAAAGTTCGTAAATAGATTCTTCAAGGCTCTTGTTAT
>ENA-ORTN01003544-ORTN01003544.1-human-gut-metagenome-genome-assembly--contig:-NODE-3544-length-10616-cov-5.929079_pt1 | contig 10616 bp, 10 predicted proteins | sample MGYA00242070_ERZ509189 | MGnify/ENA primary metagenome ERZ509189 (study PRJEB26280, sample SAMEA2338821) | human gut metagenome | biome: human gut; feature: human-associated habitat; material: faeces...
AAGCCATCCTCCACCAGTGTTTTTTTGCGGGCGTAGTCGCCGCCGTACATGGCGCGCACCTGCGGCAGGGTGACATGGCTTTCGTCCACAAAAAGCAGAAAATCCTCCGGGAAATAATCCAGCAGGGTCGTGGGCATGCTGCCCGGCGCACGGCCCGACAGCACCGCCGAATAGTTTTCGATGCCCTTGCACATGCCCACCTCGTTGAGCATCTCAATGTCGTAATTGGTGCGCTGGGCAATGCGCTGGGCCTCGATGAGCTTGCCCTCTGCGGTGAACTGCTTCACCTGCGCGTCGCACTCGGCGCGGATCTTTTCCAGCGCGGCGGCCTTTTTCTCGGCGCTGACAATGTAGTGGCTGGCCGGGAAGATGGCCACATGCTTGACCACGTTCTGCTTGGTGCCGGTGAGGGGGTTGAACTCGGTGATGCGGTCGATCTCGTCCCCGAAGAACTCCACCCGGATGGCCAGCTCACTCATATAGGCCAGATAAATGTCCACCGTATCTCCGTGGACGCGGAACTTGTTGCGGACAAAATTTACGTCGTTGCGCTCGTATTGCAGGGTAACCAGCTTCTGGCACAGTTCATCCCGCTCCATCTGCATGCCGGGCCGCAGACTGATGACCATGCTGCGGTAGTCAATGGGGTCGCCCAGGGAGTAGATGCAGGACACCGACGCCACGATGATCACATCCCGCCGTTCCGAAAGCGCCGCCGTAGCCGAGTGGCGCAGACGGTCGATCTCGTCGTTGATGGCGCTGTCCTTTTCAATATAGGTATCGGTGCTGGGGATGTAGGCTTCCGGCTGGTAGTAGTCGTAGTAGCTGACAAAATACTCCACCGCATTGTTGGGGAAAAACGAGCGGAACTCGGTGCACAGCTGGGCTGCCAGCGTTTTGTTGTGGGCCAGCACCAGCGTGGGCCGGTTGCACCGGGCGATGACGTTGGCCATGGTAAAAGTCTTGCCGCTGCCGGTAACGCCCAGCAGGGTCTGGCAGCGGTCACCCCGCTGCACCCCCTCCACCAGCGTTTCAATGGCCTGGGGCTGGTCGCCAGTGGGCTGATACGAGGACACCAGCTCAAATTTTTCGTCTGCCACTGCAGCTCTCCTCTCCGGCTCTCCGCCGGGCGAAGAACCACAATTGGTTGTATCTTTCAATGTGATTATAGCACAGTAGTTTTATAATGTAAACAGGTATTCTGCACTCAGGGCCAGAAAAGTGTGCCGGTCTTGAAGTCGTAGATGGGCAGCCGCCCGGCATCCCGCATGGAAAAGCACTCCGTGTCGGTCAGGATAAAGTGGTCCAGCAGATGGATGTTCACCAGCCCCAGCGCCCGGGCAATGCTGCCAGTGGCCTCCATATCCTCCATGGAGGGCAGAGCCACTCCGTTGGGGTGATTGTGACAGAGCACTACAGCGTCGGTGCCGCCCTTGATGGCAGTGGCCACCACATCCTTCACGTCCAGGCTCACCCGGTCGGAGGTGCCCTCCCGCAGCCAGACCGCTGCTTTGATGTGGCGGCGGGTGCTCAGCGAGACCAGCATGGCGCGCTCGTAGTCAGACCAGGCAAATTTTTCCATCAGATAGCTGCCCAGCTGTTCCGTGGTCTTGAAGCAGCGCTTTCCGTCGGTGCGGCTGCGCCCGTAATACCGGCTGACCTGCGGCAGCATGTGCAACAGTCTTGCCGAGGTGGGGCCGATGCCCTCCACGGTGCATAGTTCTTCCTCACTGGCCTCCAGCACAGAGGCAAAGTCCCCGAACCGCTCCAGCAGGTTGTACGCGATCTCGTTGGTATCCCTCTGAGCATTGGTCGTATACAGGATATATTCCAGCACTTCATGGTCGGCCAGACTGTCCAGCCCGTAGTTCTGCACCCGCTCCCGCATGCGCTGGCGGTGCCCCTGATGCCGTTTGTATTCTGCCATGGCGGTTCTCCTTTTCAGCGTTCTTTCTTTATAGTACCCATTTCCGGCACGGAACTCAAGCCCCCGGGCAAAATATTCAGGGCGGGATGCGTTGACTTGGCTGGTTTTGTGTATTAGTATAGTATCAGTTATTTTTTCTGAGAAGCAAGGAGTATTGCATGAAACAATATACCGCCACCACCAACGACGACGGCGTGCGCCTGTCGCGCTTTGTGCAGAGCGTGACCCGCGATTTTCCCACCAGCCTTTTGTACAAGAGTTTCCGCAACAAGCGGGTGAAGGTAAACGGCAAAAAGGCCGCGCCGGAGTACCGTCTGCAGGCCGGGGACCTGATCGAGCTGTACATCAACGATGAGTTTTTCCCGCCGAAGGGCGCAAAACCCGAGCCGAAGGCTGTGCCCAAAAAACAGCCGAAGCAGCCCAAAGTCACCGTGATTTATGAGGATGACAACATGGCCGTGCTGTACAAGCCCACCCACCTGCTGTGCCACAGCGACCGCACTGGTGACGCGAACCTTGTGGATGCCTTTACCCAGTATCTGGCCGAAAAAGGTGAATACGACCCCCACGGCGAAAACCGCTTCAAGCCCGGCATCTGCAACCGGCTGGACCGCGGCACCGAGGGGTTGGTGATTGCCGCCAAGAGCTACGCCGCCCTGCGGGACATGAACGAGATCATCCGCACCGACCTGCTCAAGAAGGAGTACTATACCATCACGGTGGGCATTCCCCAGAGCGGGCGTTTCACCGCATGGTGGGAGCACGACGAAAAGAACAACAAGGTGAGCATCCACGCCCATCAGGCGCAGGACGAACACCGCAAACAGATCATCACGGATGTGGATGTGCTGCGCACGGCCGGGCCCTTTGCGCTGTGCAAGATCGGCCTGGTCACCGGCCGCACCCACCAGATCCGTGCCCATCTGGCCTATCTGGGCAAACCCGTGCTGGGCGACATCAAATACGGCAACCGCAAAATGAACGAGCGCACCGGCACAAAAACGCAGGCCCTGTGCGCCGTGCGCATCACCTTCCGGGAAATTCCGGAGGAAAACACCCTGCACTATCTTTCCGGCAAGGTCATCAAACTGAAGGACCCGCAGATCGTAAAGCAGTTTGACGCACTGGACAAAACCAAACCGGACCCTGCCAAAGGAGAATGAATCATGGAGCTGAACGCCTATTTCAAAAGTCTCGTGGATCAGGACCGTGCAGCAGTCGTGATCTGCGACCTGGAACACACCATCATCTATATGAACCCCGCCGCCATTGCCAGCTATGCAAAGCATGGCGGTGCTGCCCTGCTGGGCAAAAGCGTACTGACCTGCCACAATCCGCAGTCCCGCCAGACCATCCAGCGGGTCATCGACTGGTTTGCCGCCGACAAAAATCACAACCTTGTTTACACCTACCACAACGTCAAACAGAACAAGGACGTCTACATGGTCGCCCTGCGGGACGCCGACGGCACCCTGATCGGCTATTACGAAAAGCACGAATACCGCAGCCCGGAAACCATGAAGCTGTACGATATGGAGTGACCTCTCATGCAGAAAATTGACCTTGCCGTCTGGCCGCGGGCGGAGCTGTTCCGGCAGATGGCCGTGAGACGCTGGGCATGTGCCTGGAAGTGAACCACCGTTTTGTGGACGGCTGGCATCTGGGGCAGTTTTACCAGCACCTGCAGCAGGCCATTGATGCACTGAAAATTTGATGCTCTATAAAAAAGCGGATGCTTCCCGTCAAGGGATGCATCCGCTTTTGGTTTGTCTCAGGCCTGCACCGCGTACTTTGCCCGGTGCTTTTTGAGGTAGTACCCAATGCCGATGGCATCGGCCAGTGCCCAGCCGATGGGCACACTGAGCCAGATGCCGGTGACGCCCAGCGGGGTCGCCGACAGCAGGTAGGCCAGCGCCACACGGGTGCCGAGAGATGCGATCGTGAGCACCACCGACATCTGGGGCTGATTGACGGCCCGGTAGTAGCCGTAGAGCAGGAACAGAATGCCGATGCCGAGATAGCACGCGCCCTCAATGTGCAGATAGTGCACACCGGCAGCAAGGATGGCGGTTTCCGCCGGGTCAATGAAAATGCCCATGAGCGGCGCTGCAAAGGCGCACACCAGCACACTGATGACGATGCAGAACGCCGCACTGCACAGCCCTGCACTGCGGATGCCCTTGCGGATGCGGTCGGTCTGGCCCGCGCCGTAGTTCTGGGCCACATAGGTGGAAAAGGCATTGCCGAAGTCCTGCACCGGCATGTAGGCAAAGGAGTCGATCTTGACTGCCGCTGCAAAAGCCGCCATGATCACGGTGCCGAAGCTGTTGACCAGCCCCTGTACCATGAGGATGCCGAAATTCATGATGGACTGCTGCACGCTGGTCATCACCGAAAGGTTCAGGATGGTGCCAAAGTTCTGTTTGTCCCACCGGCAGTCCTCTTTTTTCGGGCAGAGCTGCGGGAACTTTTTCAGGGTGTACAGTCCGATGCCGATGCCGGACACGAACTGCGAGAAGGTGGTGGCTGCCGCGGCCCCCCGCACGCCCCAGTGCAGCACCAGCACGCACACCAGATCCAGGATCACATTGAGCACTGCCGACACAGCCAAGAACAGCAGCGGGACCACGGAGTTGCCGATGGCCCGCAGGAGGTTTGCAAAGTAGTTATACAAAAAGGTGGCCGTGATACCCAGAAAAATGATGCGGAGATATTCCTTCATCAAAGGGATGATCTCCTCCGGTACCCGCAGCACCCACAGAATGCCGCCCAGCCCCAGATACACCAGAACATTCAGTGCCAGTGCCATGCCTGCAATGAGCACAAAGGACTGGAACACGCTCTGCCGCATGCGGGCCTCTTCCCCGCTGCCGTACTGCATGGAGACGGCTGCGCCGCTGCCCATGCACAGCCCCAGCAGGATGGAGGTGAGAAAGGTCATGAGGGTGTAGGACGAGCCCACCGCCGCCAGCGCATCCGCGCCGAGGAAGCGTCCCACCACCCAGGTGTCGGCGATGTTGTACATCTGCTGCAGCAGGTTGCCGAACATCAGCGGCAAAGCAAACAGCAGGATGCCCTTTGTAATGGGGCCTTTGGTAAGACTGCGCTGCATGGTTCTGCGATCCTCCTTTTTGTTGATAGTATAATGCGTCTGATGCGTCAAATAGGGTTGACAGCCGGGCCGGAAGTTTTTCCGAGAATGATCCGGCGGGTGGGTCCCTGCTGCCGCAGGCAGTAGGGCGGACAATGGAATGGCCCGTTGCATTCGAGGAAAAAGCTCCCGGCGCACCCGTCGGTCAGCCCTGCACCGCAAACCGCTGCCGGTACTCCCGGGGCGTGCAGTGCTTGATCTCGCGGAAGGTCTTTGTAAAATAGCTCAGGTCGGTAAAGCCGCACTCGGCCCCGATCTCGCCGGTGCGCAGGCGGGTGGTCAGCAGCAGCCCGGCGGCTTTTTCAATGCGGTACTGTTTCACATACTGGATGGGCGTGGTACCCAGCAGCTGCCGGAAACTGCGCAGGCAGGCGCTTTCGCTCAGGGCCACACTGTCCGCAATGCGTTCCACGGTCAGTTCCTCGGCATAGTGTTCCTCCACAAAACGCAGCATCTGTTTCATGCGCTGGGCCGCCACCTGCTCCTGCCGGGAGCTGCGGCACTCGCCCACCGGGCAGTGGGCCGCGAGGGTGTGCAGCGCCGCCGAAAGCAGATACCGAACCCGGTTCTCGTAGTCGTCCGGTTCTTCGTCCACAGCGTGCCAGGCCTCCCACAGCCGGGCCAGAACTTCCGCCTGCCAGGGCTCCCCCTTTCTCAGCAGAAAATAGGACGGTACACCGGGCTGCAGCAGCGGCCGGATGAGCTTTTGCCAGTAGATGGTGTCCATCCCGCCCACGAGCCGCGGGTGGAACACCCCGCTGCGCAGCACCGAGGGATCTTCTGCCGCAAATTCCACTGCATGGAGCACGCCGGAGTTGATGAACACGCCCTCGCCTTCCGCCAGACAGATGCGCTTTTTGTCCACGCCCACGGTCACGGTGCCCTCGTAGGCGAGGATATACTCAAAATCCTCATGCCAGTGCCACGGCACCGAATAGCAGGTAAGCCGTTCTTCGTAGAACGCAATCGGGAACAGTGCGCTGCCGTGCTGCACCAGCTCCCGTCCCTGCGGTGTGGATGGGATGCCGCAATTCAATGCCAGAGCCATCTACGGGTTCCTTTCCGGGTTTTCAACATTGCCGGGCCCTCTGCGCCGGTTTTGTCATAAAAAACGACCGTTTTTCTTCTAACACCCTGTGACATTGTGTGATATTATGATAACAGCAACGCACAAGAGGCATTGCAAGTATAGCATGCTTGTGGGAGGAACTCAAGCCTATGGTCTCGCTTCTTTTGCCCATCATTTACACTGCTTTTATCAGTCTGGGCCTGCCGGATTCCCTGCTGGGGTCGGCCTGGCCCACCATGTACCCGGAGCTGGGGGTCCCGGTGTCCTGCGCGGGTATCCTTTCCATGATCATCTCGCTGGGCACGATCCTTTCCAGCCTGCAGAGCGACCGGCTGACCCGGACCCTCGGCACCGGCAGGGTCACGGCCATCAGCGTGGGCATGACCGCCGCAGCGCTGTTCGGATTTTCCATCTCCACACAGTTCTGGATGCTCTGCCTGTGGGCCATCCCCTACGGGCTGGGTGCCGGCAGCGTGGACGCAGCCCTGAACAACTACGTTGCCCTGCACTACAGAAGCCGCCATATGAGCTGGCTGCACTGCATGTGGGGCATCGGCACCATGGTGAGCCCCATGGTCATGGGCGCGGCGCTGACCCATGGAATGCACTGGACGGTCGGCTACCGGGCCATTGCCCTGTTCCAGGTCCTGCTCACCGTGGTGCTGGTGGTCAGCCTGCCCCTGTGGAAGGAGCGTCGCACGGAGAGCGGCACCGAAGAAACCGCCCCGCAGGCACTGAGCTTGCGGCAGGTGTTTGCCCTGCCGGGCGCCCGGGAAGTGATGCTCTGTTTCTTCTGCTACTGTGCTCTGGAAACCACCGCCGGGCTGTGGGCCAGCAGCTATCTGACCCTGAGCCGCGGAGTGGCCGAGACTGCCGCCAGCTTTGCCAGCCTGTTCTATTTTGGTATCACCGCCGGACGAGCAGCCTGCGGCTTCATCACCATGAAATTCAACGACACCCAGATGATCCGCATGGGGCAGATCATTCTGGCCGTGGGCGTAGCTGCCCTGCTGATCCCCGGCCCGCAGGCCCTTGCACTGGCCGGTCTTGTGCTGGTGGGGCTGGGCTGCGCGCCCATCTACCCCAGCATCATCCACTCCACGCCGGACCACTTCGGGGCAGACAAGTCACAGGCCGTCATCGGCATCCAGATGGCCAGCGCCTATGTGGGCAACCTGACCATGCCGCCGCTGTTCGGCCTGCTGGCCAACAACATCACCCCGGCCCTGTTCCCCTTCTACCTGCTGGTGCTGCTGGTGCTCATGGTTTGCATGCACGAGCAGCTGGTGCGCAAGACCCGCCGCAGCTGATTTTTTGCCATTCTCCTTCTCGTATACAGCAAAAGGCTCCCTGTCCGGTTTCCCGGGCGGGGAGCCTGCTGTTTTCGGGCCAATTACAGGATGCGGCGGCTGATGGCATTGGCCACGGCAAACAGGTCGTCCTGTCCAATGAAGCCGAACTTTGCCTCGTGCTCATCCGCAAAGCATACGGTCAGCTGTGAGGCCTGCAGCGGGTCACCGAAGCCGGCGGTCTGGATGCCGAAGTGCAACACCTTGCGGTAGGGCAGTACGAAGATCTCCTGCCGGGTGCCGGTCACGCCCTGCATATCCACCAGAATGATGCGGTGAGTGGTAAAAACCACCTGATCCCGCACCGTCTTGTAGGCTCCCACAATGGTCTCGCCGTCCAGCAGCAGCTTCTGTGCATTTTTGCAGATGTCCTTTTCCGGAATGCGGACAAGGTTCTGCATGGGTTTGTCCCGAAATTCCATGGTCAACGCCCCTTTCTGTTTGCTTCATTGTAGCACGCGCCGCCCGGCTTTACAATACGCCCTCTCGCCTTTTGACACCGGATGTGGTATACTGACACCCGGAAGAACGACATCATATGGAAATGAGGCCCGACTTATGGAGATCATCATTCATCAGGCGATCCTGCATGTGCTGGACACCACGCTGGACGCCCCTGTGCTCAGCGGCAGCGGCATGGAAATGACCGCCGAAAAAACCGCCTACCTGCAAAACCACATCGAAAAGCTGCTGGCCAGCGACGAGATCCGCCAGTGCCGCCCACTGCCGGACTCCGCCTTCCGCAACGAGCTGGAACACAACGGCGACTTTGTGGACCTGTCCTGCCGCATTGCGGGGGTGCTGTTTGACTACATGCATGCCCACACCACCATCCCCGGGGCAGACCTTGCGGTGGTGGATTTCACCCGCGACGGCGAACCCTGGCTGGGCATCCTGAAGCTGAACTACAAAAACGGCTACACCCACTACACCGAGACGGTGGAGGGTGCCCCGGTCAACTCCATCATCCAGCAGCGGGCCTGCCTGCCCACCCAGAGCGGCAAGGTGGAGGAAGGCGCACTGGTGGACCTGACCGACTACTCCATGAAGCTGCTGGAGAAAAAGTTCGACATCGACGGCCACAAGGATTTTTACCTTTCCACGGTAGTGTTCCAGTACACCACCGCCCAGCCGGAAAAGAAAAAGCTGCAGGCCATTCAGGAGGCCGCCGTGCAGGCCGTGCAGGAAAACTACACCGACCAGCCCCATGTGGAAGCACAGGTAGCCATGATGATCGCCAATCAGGCCGCCGACAACGACAATCAGGTGTCGGTGGAGCAGGTGCGCCGCCAGCTGGAAGAGGACTATCCTCTGGCCGCCGTGCCCTTTGACGACTATGTGGAGAAGAGTGATGTGCTGGACTACGCCCAGCAGCCGGTGACCGTGACCCCCGCCCGCATCCGCCGCATGGAGAGCCGTAGCATCCACACCGCCAACGGCATCGAGGTGAAGATCCCCACCGAGCTGCTGAACGAGGAATCCGAGGTGGAATTCCTGCACGACGCCAATGGCAGCGTGTCGCTGCTGATCAAAAATGTGATCCTGTAATTCTATCGGTCAGACCCCGTGTTCTCTCTTGCGGAACGCGGGGTTTTGTGCTATATCTATGTTGTATTTATCGTTAAATGCAACATAGATGGAGGAACCCGCAATGGAACTCGCACAGATCACGGCCGGTCAGGTCGTCATGTTGTTTCTGCTCATGGGCACCGGCATCGCCGCTGTGAAAACCGGCGTGCTCAAACCGGAGGGCAAGCAGACCCTTTCCAACCTGCTGGTCTATCTGGTGGTACCCGCCATGATCGTGAACTCCTACCGTATGGAGTTCAGTATGGAAATTTTGCACAACCTGCTGGCCTCCTTTGGGATGAGCCTGCTGGCCCTGCTCATCGGTACCGGCATCACGCTGGCCCTCACCGCCCGCCGCAAGGACAGCCGTACCCCCATCTTCCGGTTCGCCTGCATTTTTTCCAATGCGGCGTACATGGGTTTTCCACTCATCTCGGCGCTGTTCGGGTCCGAGGGTCTGCTCTATGCCAGCGCCTATGTGACCGTGTTCAACATTCTGCTGTGGACCATGGGCTACGGCTTTGTGAGCGGGAGTTCCGACCCCAAAGAGGTCCTGCACAGCCTGCTGCACACACCGGTGCTGTACGCCATGGTGATCGGCCTTTGCATCTACCTGCTGCAGATCCCGGTGCCGCAGCTCATCGCCCAGCCGCTGGAGCTGATGGCCAACATGACCACACCCCTTTCCATGGTCATCACCGGCATGCTCCTTGCCGCCGGGGACCTGGGCTGCATCGTGCGCAGCAAGCCGGTGTGGAAGCTGGCCGCCGTGCGCATGCTGCTGATCCCCGCCGTCTGCCTGGCAGTGTTCGGGCTGCTGGGCTTCCGCAGCATGACCGCACAGGTCGTTCTGCTGCTGGAGTGCTGTCCGTCGGCCGCCATCACCTCGGTGTTTGCGGTGCAGTTTGGCCACGACGAAAGCTTTGCCGCCGGCAGCGTGGTCCTGACCACCCTGCTCAGCATCGTGGCGCTGCCGCTGTGCGCACTGGTGGTCACTCTGCTGTAACGTTTTCACTTCCTGCATTTTTTATGACCTGTTCCGGCAGACGCAAATCTCCATTTGCACGAATTCTGCCCGTTTTGCCGTCTTTCGGGCCATTTGTGGGCAGTTTTGCCAATCGTTTTTCATTTTACAATGAAATTTTATTTCATCCATGCGTTTCCATACTGAATGCCGCCCGGCGGTCTCTGCAACTTTTTATCGAAATGCAACAATAACACATGGTTTTTTGCGTTTGGATTTACTATTATAGAAGCAGACAGGTGCCCCGCTTCGCTGCGGGCATGGCACCGCTTATCCCGTGACCATCGCAAAAGGAGGATTTCTCATGATGAAGCCCATTTCCATCTGGAAGCAGGAGCTGGCTGATGGCGTGCACACTGCGCGTCTGGCATCGCTCTACTGCTGTGCTCCTGAACAGACCCCCGCACAGGCTGCCCGCTATGAGGCAGTGCTGAACGGGCTGGAAGCCACCTTTGGCACCCACGCTGAGGCTGGCTTATACAGCGCCCCCGGCCGCACCGAGATCGGCGGCAACCATACCGACCACC
>ENA-ORTN01003546-ORTN01003546.1-human-gut-metagenome-genome-assembly--contig:-NODE-3546-length-10615-cov-3.362879_pt1 | contig 10615 bp, 9 predicted proteins | sample MGYA00242070_ERZ509189 | MGnify/ENA primary metagenome ERZ509189 (study PRJEB26280, sample SAMEA2338821) | human gut metagenome | biome: human gut; feature: human-associated habitat; material: faeces...
ATCGTCAGTCTGACAGCCCCTCTTTAACGGAGGGGCTGTTTTTTATTAGATAACCTATTGAATCCATCGGAGAAAAATGCTATACTTAAGATAAAGGATCACATAGGGCGGCTGGAATATATCCACTGCCGCTGCAAGAAAAGAGGAATTACATATGTGGCTCTTATTTGCGGCTGGCTCGGCGTTCTTCGCCGGAATTACAGCAATACTTGCGAAGTGCGGAATCCGCAATACGGATTCCACCGTGGCAACGGCGGTGCGCACGATCGTCGTGCTGATCATGTCCATGATGATGGTGCTGATAGTGGGTTCCGCCGGGACAATAACCGGGATCAGCGGAAAGACCTGGCTGTTCCTCACGCTCTCTGGACTTGCCACGGGTGCTTCCTGGCTGTGCTATTTCCGGGCGCTTCAGGTGGGGGACGTGAACAAGGTCGTGCCGGTGGATAAATCCAGCACCGTTCTCGCAATGCTGCTGGCGCTCATCTTCCTCCACGAGGAGATCTCACTGCCCAGGCTGATAGGTCTTGTCGCAGTTGCCTGCGGAATATTCCTCATGATCGAGAAGAAGGAATCCGGGACCCGGGCTCACGGCAAGGGCTGGCTGCTGTTCGCGGTGCTTTCCGCAGTCTTTGCGGCGCTGACCTCCATTCTCGGGAAGATCGGTATTGACGGCGTGGAATCCAACCTCGGCACTGCTATCCGCACCGCGGTGGTACTCGTCATGGCGTGGGTGATGGTGTTCATTTCCGGAAAGGCGGGGGAAGTCCGCAAGATACCACGCCGGGAGCTTCTGTTCATCTGCCTGTCCGGACTTGCCACGGGTGCCTCCTGGCTGTGCTACTACAAAGCACTCCAGGACGGTCCGGCAAGCGTCGTCGTTCCGGTGGACAAGCTGAGTATCCTGGTGTCGGTACTGTTCTCCAGGGTGGTATTCCACGAGAAGCTCCCGAAGCGCGCCATCATAGGACTTGTGCTGCTTACCGCCGGCACTGTGATCATGGCGGTCAACTGGAATTTACCAGCCTTGAATCAGTAGATTCTGAACAGAAACGAGGGGGCTTAATGGTAAGTCCCCTCGTTTTTATATTCATGCCTTCGCCTGTCTGAGTTTGAATCCTGAAACAAGAGTTTTCATTGCAGCCGCCTGCGCTGAAAGCTCCTCGGAAGCGGCAGCGCTCTCCTCTGCTGTCGCCGAGTTCGTCTGAACCACCCTAGAGATCTGATCCACACCGGCGGTAACCTTGGTGATAGAATCCGCCTGCTCGCCGCTGACGCGGGAAATGCTGTCGATGGTACCCACAATATCCTCGATCTGCTGTACTACGCCGCCGAGGTACTCCGCAGTTTCGTTCGCAATATGTGAACCATTATCAACTGCGCTGATGGAGCGCTGGATAAGCTCCGCCGTGTTCTGGGAAGCTACCGCAGACTTGGAGGCAAGGTTGCGTACCTCGTCTGCAACTACCGCGAAGCCCTTGCCTGCCTCGCCTGCCCTTGCTGCCTCGACAGCGGCGTTCAGCGCAAGTATGTTGGTCTGGAATGCGATATCCTCGATGGTCTTAATGATCTCGCTGATCTTGTCGGAGGTTTCGCTGATATCGTTCATTGCGTCCAGCATTTCCTTCATGCGGTCATTTGAGGCTTCAGCCTGCTTTCCGACGGAAGCAATACTGCGGCTCGCCTGCTGGGAATCCGCTGCGTTCTTATTGATCTTCTCGGAGATTTCGTCAATAGTCGCCGCAAGTTCCTCAATGGAAGCGGCCTGCTCGGAAGCGCCCTGCGCATTTGCCTGCGCGCCTGCGGACACCTGCTCGGAACCGGAATCCACCTGGTCAGCGGACTGATATATCTGTGCCATCGTATTGCTGAGCTGCTGTGAGAGGACTCTCATATTATCCAGCAGCGGAGCAAACTCACCGATGTATACATCCCTTGCCTCAGTGTGCACGTCGAAGTTGCCGTTAGCAAGCTCGCCGTACATTCTTGACGTATCCTTGATGAGAACTGAAAGCCTATGTACAGTATTTCGCGCAGCCTCCGCCATCACGCCGAATTCATCTCTGCTCTGATACTTGACATCAACGTCAAGCTCGCCTCTGGAAATGCTTACAATAGCGTGCTCAATTTCACGAATTATACCATTAATATATCTTGAAAGCAAGGTGGAAGTGCCTATGCCGATAATTACGCTTACAATACCAACGCTCAAAATCACCAGGCTTATTGATTTGACATAAGAAATACTTTTATCAAAAGTGTTCTGAGCAGAAACCGTTATATCTGAATTAATAGATTCAATTACAGATACGCTTTTATCCATGGGAACGGCAATATAATTGTCAAATGCCGCCATTCCATCGCCCGCCCTGATTTCCTCTGCCGCAACGCCGATATTGGCGATCAGCTCATTGCATGAAGCCTTGAGGGAGTCTGTTTCCGGCGACTGGTATTTTATCTTGTCAAGCTCGTTTCTCAACTCGTCACACAGACTTACCGCCTTATCAAGATACCCTGATTTCTCGAAATTCTCGTCCGTCACTACCGCCATGAGGGTATTTCTTGTGATCTCCTCAACACACACCTCAATATTACCCATGTTGTCGATCCCCATGAGATCAACGTTGTAAATTTCCTTGAGGTTGCCAGAAACTCCGTAAATCCCGATAACGCTCGTCACCATTGTAGCCAGAATCATCAATATGACAAGTCCGAAGGATAACATAAGCTTCGCCGAAACTTTCAGGTTCTTCATTTTCGTTCTCCTTTTTATTACACAACGTTATGTAACCAGGTTACAGTTTTATTTTAGCACTATTCGCCCATATTGTCAACCGAAAACTGTTAATTATGCCCAAGTGATGTTGAAAAGTTCAATGTTCGTGAAAAAGGCAAAAAAATGCTAGGGTTTGTCCATTTATTTATTGTGTAAATTGACCGAACATGTTATAATCAACTTATGAATACAATGCTATGGAATTGTTAATCAACTTGAAGAGGTGTATTATTATGGCAAATCCGTATCTTCCCAGGTGGGAATATATTCCTGATGGCGAACCCCGGGTATTCGGCGACAGAATATATGTTTACGGCTCCCACGACCGTAAGGACTCCATCGATTTCTGCGACTATAAACTCAAGGTGTGGTCGGCTCCGGTGAGCGACCCCTCCAGGTGGACATGCCACGGCGATATATTCCGTACCCGGGACGGCGCTGACGCCCCCTCAGACGTTGACTGGACCGACGACCTGCTCTTCGCGCCGGACGTGGTTGAACGCGGTGGGAAGTACTACCTGTACGCCTACATCGTGAACTCAAAGGGGTGCGTTGCGGTCGCTGACCGTCCGGAGGGACCCTTTAAGCTGCTGTCGCAGTACAAATACGACATTCCGAACCACTACGACAATGGCACTTTCATCGACCCCGGAGTACTCGTGGACGACGACGGCAGGACCTACATCTACTGCGGCTACCAGGGAAGCTACATGTGCGAGCTGAAGGACAACATGTACGAGGCGGTTCCCGGAAGCTATCAGCTGGATATAATTCCCACGGCGGAGCCGCACCGCTTCTTTGAGGCATGCTCTCCCAGGAAGATCAACGGCACCTACTACCTTATCTACTCCCCCCAGCGCGGAAGCTGCCTGGACTACGCGACCTCCGAAAGCCCCACGGGTCCGTTTACCTACCGCGGCACAATCGTAGACAACGGCATTGACTTCCCCGGCGGAAACAACCACGGCTCCGTCTGCTGCATAAACGGGCAGTGGTACATCTTCTATCACCGCATGACCAATGGCACGATAATGTCCCGGCGCGGCTGCGTGGAGCGCATTGAAATCCTCCCGGACGGCACGATTCCGCAGGTCGAGATGACCTCGCTGGGATTTGAGGAATCCCTCTCGCCCTACGAACCTATATCAGCGGACACCGCCTGCGTACTCAAGGGCGGCTGCTACATCACCGAAACCAGCGTATTCGACCGCCCGATAACAAACATTACCGACGGCTGCGTAATGGGCTGGAAGTACTTCGACTTCGGCGAGGATTACTCATCACGGACAATGCAGATACGGCTGAAAGTCCGCGGCACCGGCTCCAGGGGGACTCTGCATATCCACCTTGACAGCGAGGACGGCGAGGAACTCGGGTGCATTCCGTTCGGCGAGGACGGCGGAGTTATCGGCGGCAGGATAAAGGCTGTCACCGGAAAACACGCTATATACCTGGTTGCCCGGAGCGGATACGAGGGCTGGTTCGCCGGAGAGATGAAGGGCAGGCAGCTTCTTATGCTGGACAGCTTCGTGTTCATGAAATAAAACCGCATACAAAAAGGGGCTGTAGTCGTACAGTCCCTTTTATTCATTCAATCCACGCTAACCCCGTTTTCGACGAGATATTCCCTCAAATCCGCGCGGATACGCGAAAGCCTGGTCTTTACGGCGGTTTCCGTCATTCCCATGCGGTCCGCAATCTCCCTCACAGAAAGGTTGAAATAGTAGCGTCCGGTGAATATATCGCGGTTCTTCGACTTGCTGTTCCGGAGAAACTCGTTCAGATGACCGGCAATCTCCGCGCTGTCAAAGTGATCGTCCGAGGTTTTCGTGTCGGGGATAACCTCGGCAAGCTCGCCGTAGAGTTCCTCGCAGGAACGCCGTTTCATGCTGTCGTAGACATTCAGCGCAGTGTTCCGGACTATCCTGCACAGGTATCCGCACAAGGACTCCGGGCGCTTGGGTGGGATCGCATTCCACAGCTTGACATAGCTTGTGCTCACCGCCTCCTCGGCGTCCTCGTGTCGCTTGAGGATTCCTCCGGCGATACTTGCGCACAGTCTGCCGTATTTTGACTGCGTTTCCGCTATTGCCTGCTCGTTGCGCTCAAAATACAAGTCAATTATCAGACTGTCGTCCATCGCCGTTCCCCCTTGCTTTTCTGTCTTTTTATCAGCCCACTGTTTCTGCCGCGATTCCGTCCGCCGGCAGTAATTCCCAGGCACCGTCCGCAAATCTAAGCACCACGGACAACCACTGGCTGTTGTTGTCCTGGTCAAACACCTGGAACATCAGCCGATATTTTACTGAGGAAAGTTCCTCCATAACGTATCCCTCAAACGAATCGCCGCTTCCGTCATAATTATCCGCACTCATTGAATCATTCCAGATGACTGTTAACGCAGAATATATCGCGTCTGCCAGCGAATTCTCATCGGAGCTGCCTGCGTTGTCCAGAATCCAGCGCTGTAATCCAAGCCAGGACATATGCCATGTGACAGGCTCGTCAAGTCCGGAATCCGTATGAGTGTACACCGCCAGGTAATTGTCCTGCATTGCGTAACCGAAATTATCCGGTTCGTACAGGTACATCGTGAACGGGTCGTCATACGGAATGTAATACACTTGAATATACGGCTCTGCTGCAGATTCCATCAGCTGGTACATGTACCAGCCGTCCTCGTCGGCATAAAAACCTCCGCATACATTGCTGACGCCGAAAATATCCTGTGAGTAATTCAGGGCGAGCTCTTCCGTGTCAGATGTCCAAGTCCCGGCAAAATACTGCTCGAAAATATCCAGGTCGCTCTGCCTGAGCGTTACACGCAGGTCGTCCGCAGTCAATGCGAAAACGTCCCTGGATTTCTGCACGTTCTGCAAATCCCAGTAGCCGGCGTCAGTCAAGAACCAGTACATGTCAAAGTACACTGTCCTTGAATCGTCCTCGGACTGAGTAAACGACATTGACATGACAACGCTGTCCTCCGTCTGTTCCCGGAGGACCACCTTGTCCCAGGGGGAAGTGTAGCCGCCGCTTCTGCGCGTCCAGTGGCCTGCACCTGCGCCACTCCCGGCGTAGGTGTCAAGCTCCACCTTGTTGTAAAGCGCCTCCGAGGTCATGCCTATATCGTCCGCCAGCTTGATCTTTCCGAAGTAGCCGAGCGTGTTGTACTCGTTCGGGCTGGTGCTGGATAACTGGAATTTCTCCGTGCGTTCACAGGATATCGTCCCGTCGGTGTTATACTGTATCACTCCGTCGGAAAGCGAAACATTCCTGAAAATGTACATCATTCCCGAATTATCCGCAGGACGTACATACCACAGGTCGTACTGGTCAACGCTGCTCAGCGCCCCCATGTAGCAGCCACCGTCCGTCTGTTCAATGCCGGTGCATATGTAATCATCGCCGAACGCGGAATTCGCGCTGTAGCACAGGTCGATCGTTGTGTCGGTGCCTGTCCAGGTACCGTAGAAGAAATCCTCAAACAGCGAAAGCTCCGCCGCAGAAAATCCAGTTGGCATCGCAGATATGTCGCTGGAGATCATAAACGAGCTTGTCAGCTCCCCGGAATCCTCTATGACGAGGGAATCCGCAGCTTCGACGGACGCGGATTTCAGCGCGGCTCCGGTGGACAGCATGGGCTGCTGTCTGCTGCCGCTGTTGTTCACAATGATAACTCCCGTGATCGCGGCCGCCGCAGCCACCGTGCCCATTCCGATGAACAGCCCTCCGCGCCGGGTCTTGCGGCTGATGTTCCTGTACTCCCGTGGCTTGCTGTCCGGGTGATATTCGGTTGAATCCTCGTCGGCGTCAGCACTGCTCAAGTGCTCCGCCGCTGAGTCCACTATGTCCTCGTCCAGGTGGTCGAGGACGTTTTTCCACTGCTGTGAATTCATACCAGTCACTCCTTTATCAGATTTATTACCTCTGATAATTCAGACAGCCGATAGCCGCAAAAGGTTACATTTTAGTGTCAAACAATACGGGGACTGACCCGAGCCAGTCCCCGAATGATCCTGAAAACGCGGAATTACTTGCCGAGCGCTGCCTTTGTAACGGCAACGATGTTCTCTGCGCACAGACCGAACTCCTTGAGCAGGTCAACCGCAGGACCGGAGTGGCCGAAAACGTCCTTTACACCAATCTTGATAACGGGAACAGGGCATTCCTCGGTAACAACGTCTGCAACTGCGGAACCAAGACCGCCGATAACACTGTGTTCCTCAACGGTGATGATCTTGCCGGTTTCCTTCGCAGCCTTGAAGATGATGTCGCGGTCAATGGGCTTGATGGTGTGGATATTGATGATTCGTGCGTCAATACCATGCTCTGCCAGAGCCTTGCCTGCCTCGATAGCCTCAGCTACCATCAGACCAGTTGCGATGATTGTAACGTCCTTGCCGTCCTTGAGCTGAACGCCCTTGCCAAGCTCAAACTTGTAGGTCGCAGCGTCGTTGAATATCGGAGCAGCAAGTCTGCCGAAACGCATGTAAGTCGGGCCTACGAAATCAGCCATTGCCAGAACCGCCGCCTTTGCCTCAACGTCATCAGCCGGGTTGATAACGGTCATGCCGGGTATCGCTCTCATCAGCGCGATATCCTCGTTGCACTGGTGGGAAGCGCCGTCCTCGCCGACGGAAATACCAGCGTGGGTAGCGCCGATCTTTACGTTCAGATGAGGATAGCCAATGCTGTTGCGGACGATCTCGAACGCTCTGCCTGCCGCGAACATCGCGAAGGAGCTTGCGAATACGAGCTTGCCGGTGCTTGCGATACCAGCGGCAACGCCCATCATATTTGCCTCTGCGATACCGCAGTCAAAAAATCTGTCGGGATATGCCTTCTTGAAGGTCCCTGTCTTTGTAGCTGCTGCGAGGTCTGCGTCCAGGACTACCAGGTCGGGGCGCTTCTCGGCGAGCATTACAAGAGCTTCGCCGTAGCTGTCACGGGTTGCTTTCTTTTCCATATCTATAGATCCTTTCGATGTTCAGAATTACTTTTCAAGCTCTGCGAGATGATCGCCGAGTTCCTTCATTGCAACAGCATACTCCTCGTCGTTCGGAGCCTTGCCGTGCCAGCCTACCTGGTTCTCCATGAAGGATACGCCCTTGCCCTTTACGGACTTCTGAATGATCACGGTCGGCTTGTTGAGCACTGTTTCAGCCTCGTTGAACGCCTTCTCAATCTGATCGAAATCATGACCGTCAATGCAAATAACGTGCCAGCCGAATGCCTTGAACTTCTCGTCGATGGGGTAGCTGGACATTACGTCCTCGATCTTACCGTCAATCTGGAGTCCGTTGTTGTCAACGACTGCAACCAGGTTGTCAAGCTTGTACTGAGCCGCGAACATAGCAGCCTCCCATACCTGACCTTCTTCGATCTCGCCGTCGCCGAGGATAGTGTATACCTTGTAGGTGTCGCTGGAGATCTTGCCGGAGAGCGCCATACCACATGCGGTGGAGATTCCCTGACCGAGGGAGCCGGTGCTCATGTCGATACCCGGAAGCTTGCCCATGGAGGGGTGTCCCTGGAGTCTGGAGCCGATCTTACGGAGAGTCTTGAGTTCCTCAACCGGGAAGAATCCTCTCTGCGCAAGAACAGCATACAGCGCCGGAGCAGTGTGTCCCTTGGAAAGAACCAGTCTGTCCCTGTCGGGCATGGTGGGATTCTTCGGATCAACGTTCATGCGGTGCATGTAGAGATAAGTCAGTGTGTCAGCAACGGAAAGGGATCCGCCGGGGTGTCCAGCCTTGGCTGCGTGTACGCCCTCGATCACTCCCATTCTGACCTTGGTTGCAGCGATCTCAAGCTGCTTTTTCAGTAGTGCGTCCATATAGACCTCCTGTGAATTATGGGCTTATGCCCGGTTTAACATTATACAAGCGGTTTCCCGCAGGTTTACATTTTTTCAATGTGCTCAATAAGCTGCGCCATCGCGCCGGAATTATTGTCGCAAAGAATGATATCCGCGGCTTCCCTGACCGACGGCTGCGCATTCGCCACCGCCGCGCCCAGATCCGCGGACTGTATCATCGCAAGGTCGTTCATGAAATCCCCGACTCCCACGGTGAATCTGTCCTCAGCGCCGATCGCCTTTATCAGCTGACGGTAACCTGCCGCCTTGTCTATTCCCTCGGGCAGGCACTCGAAGAACATCGGTGCGGAGCGCACCCAGTGCACGCCCTGGAATTCCGGAGTGCTCTCAACGAACTTCTCAAGCCCGTCCAGCTTTTCCGGAGGGTACGCGAAAAGTACCTTCAGCCAGCCGTCCCCCGGGATATTGTCCAGCGGAGTGAAATCCGCCGGGACGTGCTCCAGGTCAAGGTGCCACTGCTCCATTTCGTTCAGGAACGGAACATACACCGTATTGCCGCGCAGCACCTCCACGCCGATATCCGGGTATTCCTCCGCGATTCGCTTTATTATCCCCGGCGCATTGTCGCCGATGGCGCACTGCCACAGGAATCTCTCCTGCCGGAAGTCGTACACCGCCGCGCCGTTATAGACCACCGCTGGGCAGTCCAGCCGGAGCTTGTCGGCAATATGCTTCGCCATCGCGTAACCGCGCCCGGTCGCCATCGTGAACAGACCTCCGCCCCGGCGGAAGCGCTCTATTGCTTCGAAATCCCCGGGGAGTATCTGCTTGTCGTCTGTCAGCAGAGTACCGTCGAGGTCCGTCATCAGTATAACCTTGCTGAAATCCATCGTCAGCCCTCTATGCTCTTTAAGAATTTCTTGAAATATTCCGGCAGCTCGCTGTCGAATTCCATGTACTCACCCGATCGTGGGTGCACGAATCCGATTTTCTTCGCGTGGAGGCACTGCCCCTCCAGCCATGCGGGCTTCCCGTTGCCATAGACCGGATCGCCTGCCACCGGGTGCCCTAAATATGCCATGTGAACGCGAATCTGATGGGTCCTGCCGGTTTCCAGCCTTACGCGAAGGTGGGTGTATCCGGCGTACCTGCCCAGCACGAAGTAATGCGTCACCGCTTCCCGGGAATTCTCGGTCGTAACACACATCTTCTTGCGGTCGGTCTTGTGGCGTCCTATCGGAGCATCAACGGTCCCGTCCTCTTTTATTGTGCCGCAGACCACTGTTTCGTACTCCCGGGTGAAGCTGTGCTCCTTTATCTGCCCGGAAAGTCCCAGGTGGGCAAAGTCGTTCTTCGCCACCATCAGCAATCCGCTGGTGTCCTTGTCTATCCGGTGGACTATCCCCGGGCGTATCTCGCCATTTATGCCGGAAAGCCTGTCGCCGCAGTGGAACATCAGCGCATTTACCAGCGTCCCGGAATAATGCCCAGCCGCCGGGTGGACTACCATGCCCTTCGGCTTGTTCACAACCAGCAGGTCGTCGTCCTCGTAGACTATTTCCAGGGGAATATCCTCCGGTAAAATATCCGTGCTCTGCGGCTCCGGTATTGTAACGACTATCTCCGCACCGGCGAGCGGAATATCCTTTTTTCCGCAGGGCGCTCCGTTCACCAGAACGCTTCCCTGCTCGATAAGCCGGACCGCAGCGCTGCGCGACAGTTCAGTGCCGTCAGCTATCAGCTTGTCCAGCCGGACTCCGCCGGGGGAAATAAGCTCAATCGTTTCCATCGGCATTGGGTTTCTCCGGAGCGCTGTCCCCGGACTTGCTGAGCTTCTTCTGGCGGTTCTCCTTCACCTCGTCTATTATGACGAACAGGCAAAGGAGTATTCCGCCCACCACCGCGCAGATATCCGCGAAGTTGAATATCGCGAAATTGATTATCCGAACATCGATGAAATCCACGACAGCGCCGCCGTTGAACAACCTGTCAAGAAGATTCCCTGTTCCGCCGCCGATTAT
>ENA-ORTN01003547-ORTN01003547.1-human-gut-metagenome-genome-assembly--contig:-NODE-3547-length-10613-cov-11.954916_pt1 | contig 10613 bp, 8 predicted proteins | sample MGYA00242070_ERZ509189 | MGnify/ENA primary metagenome ERZ509189 (study PRJEB26280, sample SAMEA2338821) | human gut metagenome | biome: human gut; feature: human-associated habitat; material: faeces...
GGCTCTTGGCCTTCACCTGAATGGTCTGGCCGGGCTTGACGCGGTAGGACGGGCGATCGACGATGTTGCCGTCGACGAGGATGTGACGGTGCACCACGAACTGGCGGGCCTGTGCGGTGGTGCGGGCGATGCCGGCACGCAGCACGAGGGCATCGAGGCGGGTCTCCAGATCGGTGAGCATTGCGTTGCCGGTCTGGCCTGCGGTGTGGGTGCCCTTTTCATAGGCGGCGCGGAGCTGCTTCTCCGAGATGCCATACTGAGCGCGCAGACGCTGCTTCTCGCGCAGGCGGACCGCGTAATCGGACTCGGCGCGGCGGCGGGTACGGCCATGCTCACCCGGAGCATACGGACGTTTTTCGAAGATGCGCTGTGCCTTCGGGGTCAGCGCGATGCCGAGGGCGCGGGAAAGACGCACCTGACGGCGGGAACGATTCGACATGATGTTTCCTTCGTTGTTCTGTCGTTGTCTGAACGGAATCCGGCAACCATATGGCGTCGGACTGAGCCAGCCTCTCCAGTGCTTCCTCGTGCCAAGCACGAACAGTCTTGCGACTGCCGACCCACTGATGGGCTAAGACTCCCAGACAGTGCCCCATTGCATAAGGCACCAAATGGGCATTATACCGTGAAGGTGTAGACTTCGGCGCTCCGATGCCAGATCATCAGGGCTACAGCTTCTCGATGGGTGCCAGACGAAGCATAAGTCGCTTGACACCTGTGGAGCCGAAATCTACAGTGATCACCGAGTTCTTGCCCTTGTCCTGCGTCTGAACCACCTTGCCCAATCCGAAACGGTCATGGGTGATCCTGTCTCCCACATGGAAATCCGCGATATTAAGATCATTGTCGGCGGCAATCTGCGAAATGGGCATTCCCTGTGATTGAGGTGTCTTTGCAGTGGTGTGCCTGGTATGCACGGCACCCGAACGGGAAGCCGAGGAACGGGATGATGAGGAACCTCCATGCGACCGGTGGGCTCCATATGCACCCGTAGAGGATCCGGAGCCTCGCGAGCGGCCCGAGGAATACGATCCCGAACCATATGCAGTCTGGCCCGAACTCGATTTGAACGTCGCGGCGCTCCCCCACCCGGTGCCTGCAGCGGCATTCGACGCCGTACCCGAGGAACCGTAGGCGTGGGAACCGAAAGCCGACCCCGAGGAAGTGCGGGAGCGGCCCGAGGACCCATAGCTCGAGCGCCCATAGGAGCCTGCACCATAATCAGAATCCCCGTCATCCCATCCGCCGAATTCGTCGGAGAAGCCGTCGTCGAAACCATCGTTGCGCCAGCCGGAACGCATACGCTCCATACCGGCTTCGCGACGCTTCCAGTCGATGAGGGAATCCGGGATCTCGTCGAGGAACTGGCTCGGCATCATTTCGCTCTGACGCCCCCACTGCGCGCGCACGGCTGCGCGTGTCAGGTACAGCCTGCGCTTTGCACGCGTGATGCCAACGTAGGCGAGCCTGCGTTCCTCGGAGAGCTCATCCATGTTCTCCATGGCGCGCGAATGTGGGAAGGTGCCCTGCTCCATGCCCGTGAGGAACACAATCGGGTATTCCAGGCCCTTGGCTGTATGCAGTGTCATCAGCGTCACCTTGCCGCTGTCATGGCCCTCCCCCGGCAACTGGTCCGAATCAGCGACCAGCGCGGTGGTCTCAAGGAAGCCTGCAAGGGTGGTATCCGGCGTGTTCTGCTCGAACTCCGCGGCCACCGACTGCAGCTGGGAAAGGTTCTCCACACGCGATTCATCCTGCGGATCCTCGGATTTGCGCAGCAGCTCCAGCATATGCGACTGCTCGAGCACCTGCGCCACAATCTCGCTGGGCTTGGAGTCATGCTCTCCGGCGAATGTCCGCAGCGACGTCATGAGTTCACGGAAGGCGCGCACCGCATTCGCCGTACGGGCACTCATGCCCTCGATGTCCTCAAGCTGCTCGATCGCCCACCAGAACGTTTGGTTGTGCTCGTTCGCGAACAGCGTGAGTTGTGATTCCGCACGCGTGCCAAGGCCTCGCTTGGGCACGTTGAGGATGCGGCGCATGTTGATGTCATCCGCCGGGTTCACGATTGCCTGCAGGTAGGCAATGGCGTCCTTGACCTCCCGACGCTCATAGAACTTCGTGCCTCCGATGAGCTGGTACGGAATATGCGCCTGAATGAGCCCCTCCTCAAGGGAACGGGACTGGGCATTCGCTCGATACATGATTGCCATGTCGCTGTAAGGCAATCCCTTCTCCTCATGCAGGTGGAGAATCTGTTGGGCTATCCAATGCGCCTCGAGTTGTGCGGTGTCGGCCGCGTACCCGATGATCTTGTCGCCTTCGCCGAGTGCGGTCCACAGTTTTTTCGGCTTGCGCGCACTGTTGTGGGCGATCACGGCATTCGCGGCATCGAGAATCGTCTGCGTGGAACGGTAGTTCTGTTCGAGCATGATCGTGCGCGCATCCGGGAAGTCCTTCTCGAAATCCTGGATGTTGCGTATGTCTGCTCCGCGGAATGCGTAGATCGACTGGTCGGAATCACCCACCACAGTGACCCACGCCGGCCCGCTCTTTCCGGCCTCTGTGGCCATGGGATCACTTGGTTCATGGGCATCCACACCCGCAAGCTCACGCACGAGCACATATTGGGCATGGTTCGTGTCCTGGTATTCGTCGACGAGAATATAGCGGAATTTATGGCGGTAGTATTCGGCGACATGCGGCTGGGTTCGCAGCAGCTCCACCGTGCGCACGATCAGATCGTCGAAATCCACGGCGTTCGCCAGGGCGAGACGATACTGGTATTCGGCATAGACCACTGCATACACCGGCTCCGGATCGCCTATCTGGCCGAAGGAATAGTGACGCATGCCGGGTTTGAAATCGGGAGCATACTGAGCCAAGGCCGTGCTCGCATCGGTGAGCTGGTTCTTGTAGTCGCTGATTCTGGCGAGGATGGATCGCGGGGTGAAGCGTTTGATGTCGATATTGAAGTCAGCGCAGACGAGCTTGATGAGACGCTCGCAATCCGCGGTGTCGTAGATGGTGAAGCCAGATTTGAGACCGATCTGCTCACCGTCCCGACGCAGGATGCGCACGCACGCAGAGTGGAACGTGGAGACCCACATGCGATCGGCCACGCCGCCGATCAATGCGCCAAGACGTTCGCGCATTTCGGCTGCCGCCTTGTTCGTGAAGGTGATGGCCAGCACTTGGCTTGGCCATGCCCCGAATTGGGTGAGGATCCACGCGATGCGTCTCGTGAGTACGCGCGTCTTTCCCGATCCCGCGCCGGCGCCGATCAGCAGAGCGGGCCCACGGTACTGCACCGCCTGGGCCTGCTGCTCGTTCAGATCGCCGATGAGCTCTTGGGGTGGACGGGCGATGAAATCAACGTCCTGTGGCAACGCATGTCCTTTCTCCACATCACGAATTCGGCTTTCAGTTGTACCACAGTCCATGTTCAACACAACGCCATGGCCCACCCGTATGCGCATGGTCATTTGGGCGGCGTATGCTATGCGCCATACGGACGCCATGTCATGGCGTGTTTCACGGTCAGAACAGCAGAGCAAAGGGTCGACATGCAGGAACTTGAAGAACGTATTCGAGAACAGGGCGTAGTGAAACCGGGCAATGTGCTCAAGGTGGACGCCTTCCTCAACCATCAGTGCGATGTGCGGCTGTTCGACCATATGGGTGCCGCCTGGGCCGAGCATTTCAACAACAAGCACATCACGAAGATCCTCACCATTGAGGCATCGGGAATCGGCATCGCCTGCGTCGCCGCCACCCATTTCGACGACGTCCCGGTCGTGTTCGCCAAGAAGGCGCAGTCCATCAATCTCGACGGCGAACAGTATGTGACCCACGTCTACTCCTTCACCAAGCAGAAGGAGTTCCCGGTGATCGTCTCGAAGAAGTACCTCAATGCAGGCGACCGCGTTCTACTCATCGACGATTTCCTCGCCAATGGCAAGGCCCTCAACGGGCTCATCGAACTGTGCGAATCGGCGGGCGCGATCGTGGAGGGTATTGGCATCGCCATCGAGAAAGGATTCCAAGGTGGTGGCGACGCCCTGCGTGAGGCCGGCTATGATCTGGATTCACTGGCCATCGTGGAATCGATGGATGCCGAGACCGGGGCGATCGAATTCCGCCACTGACAGAACGCAACATACCGGCTGTAGCCTGTTACCTGTTCCGCAACGAATACACGCATATCGACGTCGATCACGCTGGTATGCGTGTATTCGTTTTGGTATCGAAGAACACAGAGAGCAATAGAAGAAAAGAGAAACGGCAGAGGAATGAGCAACAACGCCAACCCCACCGCATCCGACGCCAACATGCGCTCGGATGAAGATCAGGAACGCACATTCGTCACCCCCGAGCTGAAGCGCGACGAGCGTGAATCCAAGGCGGAAGTCGCCGAGGAAAAGAGGAAGGGGTCCATCTCCTTCGAAGCGCTGTCCAGTCTCGACGCGCCCGTCTCGTTCTGGAAGGGCATCCCGTTCGGCCTGCAGCATGTGCTTGCCATGTTCGTGGCGAATCTGGCACCGATCTTCCTGGTCGCAGCCGCCGGGCATATGAGCCCGCAGGACTCCGCCAAGATCATTCAGGCCGGCCTGCTCGTCGCAGGTCTGGGCACATGCCTGCAGCTATACGGCATCTGGCTGTTCGGCTCCAGATTGCCAATGGTCACCGGCATCTCCTTCACCTACGTCGCCGCCGCCATCTCCATTGTGAGCCACAAGGGCTACGGTGCCGTGGTCGGCGCCGTCATGGTCGGCGGTCTGCTCGAGGTGGTGCTCGGTCTGACCGCCAGGTACTGGCAGCGTTTTGTGCCACCCATCGTCTCGGCTATCGTGGTCACTTCGATCGGATTCTCATTGTTGTCGGTGGGAGCCGAGAGCTTCGGCGGCGGAGCGGGTGCCGAGGATTTCGGCAGCTGGCAGAATCTCACTCTCGGCCTCATCTCACTGGTGGCATGTCTGGCGTTCCAACTGTTCATGAAGGGAACCGCCAAGCAGCTTTCGGTGCTGTTCGGACTGGTGGTCGGCTATATCGTGGCCATCTTCTTCGGCAAGGTCGACTTCTCCGGCTTCTCGCACCTGCAGGCGGTCAACGTACCCACATTCATGCCGTTCAGGCCTGAGTTCGACTGGGGCTCCATCATCTCGATCGGGTTGCTGTACATCGTTTCCTCAGTGGAGGTGCTCGGAGACACGGCAGCCCTGACCAAGGTCGGGCTCGACCGCAAGCCGACTGCAAAGGAGACATCCGGCGCGATTGCGGGCGATGGCCTCATCTCGTCCGTCTCCGGTCTCTTCGGCTGCCTGCCGCTCACCTCCTTCGCACAGAACATCGGTCTCGTGGCAATGACGAAAGTGGTCAACCGCAAGGTGATTCTTTCCGGCGGCCTGCTCCTCGTACTCGCCAGCTTCGTGCCAGCCATATCCGAGGTGTTCAATTCCATGCCGCAGGCGGTGCTCGGCGGGTGCACGATCATGATGTTCGGCAACATCATTCTCTCCGGCTTCCAAATGATCTCCGATGCCGGATACACCCAGCGCAACATCACGATCGCCGCGCTCTCCCTCACCATAGGCATCGGTTTCACGCAGGTCTCCAGCATCTTCGTGCATTTCCCGCCGCTGTTCCAGTCGATCTTCGCGCAGAACTGCATCGCCGTGGCATTTGTGGTGGCTGTGGTGCTCAATCTCGTCCTCCCGAGCGAGGACCGTTTCCTGGCTACTCCTGCGACCAACCGGAAGTGAACGGAATCGGGAAGAATCCGGATGAATGCGAGGGGCCGACGGTGTAATGCCGTCGGCCCCTCGCATTTCACACGGCGGAAGATTGCATATGCCATTCCCCACACGCATGCCGATGATGCCAACTTCGAATGAGGCGACGACGAAATCGAGGAATCCGCAAGTGCCGCACGCGTATTGTATGAGATACACGAGTCTGAAAAGATGCTATGCAAGCGATTACGCAACAGCTGCTCAGTGGTGAACGCGCACTGTTCCAAGGTCGTGATCTTCAGATCACGGATTGCGTGTTCGAGGACGGCGAGTCGCCGCTCAAGGAATCACGCAACATCGTGGTCAGGGATTCGGTGTTCCGCTGGAAGTATCCGCTGTGGTACAGCGAGGGCGTCGAGGTGGAGCACAGTCTGTTCGAATTCAATGCCCACGCGGCGTTCTGGTACTCGAAGAACATGACGTTCCACGACTGCACCATCCAGGCACCCAAGGAATTCCGTCGCAATGAGCATGTGACCGTGGAGCGCACCGCATTCACTGATGCCGCGGAGACCTTCTGGGAATGCAGGAAGGTCACATTGCGCGAAGTGAGCGCCGCCGGCGACTACTTTGCCATGAACAGTGAGAATCTGGACATACGCGATTTTCAGCTCACCGGCAATTACTGTTTCGACGGCGCACGGAACGTGACGGTGGATCATGCCCGTCTGATTTCGAAGGATGCCTTCTGGAACTGCGAGAATGTCACGGTGCGCAACTCGTTCATCAGCGGGGAGTATTTGGCATGGAACACGAAGAACATCACATTCGAGAACTGCACCATCGAATCGCTGCAGGGACTGTGCTACATTGACGGGCTGACGATGCGAGACTGCCGTCTGATCAACACGACGCGCTCGTTCGAATACTGTTCCGACATCGACGCCGACGTCACCACACGCATCGACAGCGTGGTCAACCCGATTTCCGGCGTGATTCGCGCTGCCGCATTCGGCGACGTCCTGCAGAACGACCCCGCGATAGACACGACGAAGATCCAGCTCATCAGCACAGACCTATGATTCACGGAGCAGCGAGGCACAACATGGACATTGACGAGCGCATTGCACAATTCGACTCCCCTGTCGACCGCACGGGCATCTTCTCGATGAAATGGGACGTGGCCGATGGGGAGTTGCCGATGTGGGTGGCGGACATGGATTTCCGCACGGCTCCGGCGATCAGCGAGGCATTGGCTGAACGCGTGGGCAACGGCACCTTCGGCGGATGTTCCCCGGGAATGGACCGAAGCGGTCGCGGATTGGTCGCTACGCCAGTATGGCGTGACGGTGGATTCTGAGCATGTGGTGTTCACCACCGGTGTGATTCCGGCGATCTCCTCGCTGGTGCGCTCGCTGACGAATGTGGCTGAGAAGGTCGTGCTCCAACCGCCGGTCTATAACATCTTCACGAATTCGCTAGTGAACAACGTACGTCGTGTACTGAACAATCCGCTGCGATACGAGCATGGTGTGTGCTCGATGGATTTCGAAGATCTCGGACGCAAGCTCGCCGATCCGCTCACCCGTCTGATGATTCTGCGCAATCCGCAGAATCCGAGTGGCAACGTGTGGAGCGACAGCGATCTGGCGCGCGTAGGGGAACTGTGTGCAAAGCACCATGTGACGGTTGTTCCCGATGAGGTGCATGGCGACATCGTGCGCCCGGGCGTCACCCATATGCCATTCGCCGCGGTCAACGAGCTGAACCGTTCAATCTGCGTGACCTGCTCGTCGCCATCGAAGGCCTTCAATGTGGCCGGACTGCAGTCCGCATATTTCATCTGCGACGATGACGGTCTCCGGGCACGTGCCGTGCGCGGCGTGAACACCGACGAGGTGGCCGGGCCGAACGATTTCGCCGTGTTCTCCACAATCGCCGCCTATGCAGATGGAGGCGCATGGCTCGACGATCTGTGCCGTGTCCTGCAGCGCAACAAGGACTACGTGTCGACGCAACTTGACGAGCATGCACATGACATGCTGCATATGGTGGCCTCGGATTCCACGTATCTGGCATGGATCGACTGCTCGGGCCTTCTTGATCGTGTGGGTGACGCCAATGCTGAGCGCTTCTGCGGTTTTCTGCGCTCACATACCGGTCTTGTGCTCTCGTATGGCGGCATCTATGGCGAAAACGGATCCCGGTTCGTACGCATGAATCTCGGCACCCGCGCCGATCTGGTCATCGGCGGCACGGCGCGCCTGCTCGCCGGCGCCGCGGCGTATATGGGAAACTAATCGAAATCAGGTTCGTACCGCCGCCGCGCATAGCGGATCACGAACCACCGCATGCACAAAGCGATGCCGATCATCACAACGAGTGGAAGCCAGAAGTACTGTGAACGGAAGGTGGGCAGGAAGTAAAGCCCCAGCGCTCCGAGCACACCGATGGCCACGGTGAAGTTGGTGAGCGACGACGATAAGTCGCATAGCCTCTTCTCTCCGAGTCTCATCTCACGGCGCGCATCGCTTTCGCTTTTCCCCAGCTCGTAGACGTTGACTTGGCGCAACGCACGGAAATTATAGAGGAACAGATCGGTGCGCGTTGCGTACAGACCCCCATACACATAACACCACACCCCCGCCGCGATGCTGGTCTGCGCAATGCCGGCGGCGATGCCGTCACCCATGCCATGACCGTAAGCCAGCAGCAGGCCATGGGTGACGAGAATCACCACGGTGCCCAGAACCACCAGAACCCCGCAGCGAATCCACCCCCGGCGCCTCTGCGACACTGTGTAGAACTGCTCGATCCGATTGAATGCGGCGTCGTATTCCCGGCTGTCCTCATGCGCATGCTTGAGAATCGTGTAACCGATCAGGATTCCAACGATTTCCGCAATGAACGATTCCGGATGCCGCTGGATATGCGGCAGCTCCACCAATTCCTTGGTCATGAGGCCAATCAGCCGATCGAGCCCTTTGACCACCTCCTGCACGTCGGCGGTGTTGCGTTCCGGCAATGCCTGCAGGAAGCTTCCAAGGGCGAATCCGAGAATGATGACGGTCACACCATTTGCGATGCTCAGGGCCCGGTTGGTCGCATGCCTGTCATAGCCGAAGCGGTCATCCTCCTCGGCTATCGCCTGCATCCGGTGGACTTGTGCGCGTATTGCCGCATTGTGGGCGTGTGCTGCCAAACCATCCTGTGCCCTGGTTCCGCTTCCTGGATTCTGCGTATCGGGAGACACTGGTGAATCTGCACCGCCCTTGTGTTGCTTCGTCATTGTCTCCCTCTCCTCCCCGGTGTCAACCTCTACAGACATTAGCGCATAGCTGGCCGGTTATTCTTAGTCTAGAGGCATAGACTCCGCTTGTGGCGCACCTATGCTCTCAGGCGCATACAGTCCCAGCTGCGGGCGTGCCGGACAACGCTTCCAACATCACCCCATAATCGTCCGCATCAATATAGATGGCGCATGACCGCGGAGGGCATCGCATCATGCCCTGCCCCTGCGTGTCAGTCGTCGCCGGGGCATCAGGATGGCATACGTCGATAAGCGTGTGCGAGGCGAGCGCCGCATTGCGAACCTGTCGATGGACCTCGCTGCTCCCGGTGTTGAGCACCACGCACACCGGGTGATTTCCTTCCACCACCCAGCACAGCGAATGGGCGGTATCGCCTGGCTGCGCCTCCACCTGATCCCCCAGCAGATGCGCGCGGATCCACACCATGTGCGGCAGGAACCTCATTGGCGGGATGAGATCGTGGGGTACGCCGTAGTAATCGCCGAAGAACACGCAAGGCAACACGTTGTCGCGTAGCAGAATGCATGCGTACGCCAACGGTTTGAACCATGGTTGCACCCAGGATTCGAGCGCCTGACCGGGTTGTGTGTCATGGTTGTCCACGAAGGTGCATGCATACGTCGGTTCACGCTCATACAGCGTGTCTGCGGCAAGTCCCCGCAGATCGAATCCCTCTGGGTTCTTTGAGGCCTGTTCGAAGCGGAAATGGAGCGCGACATCGAACAGCATCATGCAATGGTTGCAATCATGCAGGTACGAGGTCAGCTCGCTCGCGTCACCCGACCAGTACTCACCCACGGCAATGCCGGGATGATTGCCGTATCGTTGCATCGTGCGCAACCATGGCGCGAAGAATCCGGCGTCGATGCTTTTCACCGCATCGAGCCGGAAGCCGTCCACTCCTGTGGTCGTCGTATACCATATGCCCCAATCCGTAAGCTCTCTGGCGACCTCAGGTTCGTTGACATCGACGTCATCTCCCATGATGTAATCGAAGTTGCCGCGTTCATGGCTCACATTGTCGCTCCACTGCTTGCCGTCGAAACGCATGATGCCCGTCGTGCCATCATCGGTCGTGTAATCGGTGCCGGTGAAATCGCTCCAGTTCCATTTGAATGTCGAATACACGCCGCCGCGTTCGGGGAAATCGTATACGGTGTTCAAGGTGCGTTCGACCACGGTGGAGTCGCTTCTCGTGCGGTCGTCCACATTCACTTCATGTGTGCGCACGGGTTCCGTTCCATCGGCACCCATGCGGTGGTTGAACACGATGTCCGCACCCAGAGCGTTCAGGCAGCCCATGGTCGCTTCGATGTCCCGGTTGGTTTCAGGGCAGAAAAGAGTGGTGGGCGCGTCGGCAAAGGCGGCGCAGATCAGCAGACGGTGCGCCTGAGACTTCGAGGGGATGGCGCGGACGGTTCCCGAAAGTTTCCCGGGAAAAATGGTGATATCCATATCAAAGACCTGCCTGAATAAAGGATTTCAGGGATTCGACCTTGGTCGGGGTAATGGCACAGTCGCCGATGGCACGGGGGATGATGAGATTCACCGTGTCGCCGGAACGCTT
>ENA-ORTN01003550-ORTN01003550.1-human-gut-metagenome-genome-assembly--contig:-NODE-3550-length-10608-cov-3.378565_pt1 | contig 10608 bp, 6 predicted proteins | sample MGYA00242070_ERZ509189 | MGnify/ENA primary metagenome ERZ509189 (study PRJEB26280, sample SAMEA2338821) | human gut metagenome | biome: human gut; feature: human-associated habitat; material: faeces...
GGTGGCAAGCTGCGTTTTGCCACTCTTTTCGAGCCACTTGGCACGGAAGTTTCCAATGGCGGTCTCGTCTAAATCATCGACCACTGCCCCGGCGCAGATCGTCCCAGAGAAATCGCCGCCGGTCTCTTCATAGATGCTGCGGCGCATATCCTCCGGCATGGGCTTGAGCGTATCGCCCTCGTAAATCCACGCTACACCATCGTATTGTACCGGCAAACCGATTGGACGGCTCTTCACATCGAAGACCAGAACTCGACCACCCTCGTTGAATATCTGGAAATCAACGTTGATTTTCAGTTTCTCGATCAAGCCCATACGAGTACGCTCCGGCTGGTCAAAAGCCGCGCTTCCGACCACGCTGCGGGGTCTCTTGTCTGTGATGCCAAATACCAGCTTGCCGCCGCCATTGTTCGCCAAAGCACAGCAACACTTCACCGCCTCTCTGAAGTCAAAGCGATGCTTGGCTTCCTTGAATTGGACGTGTTCGCCTTCTTTGGCTTCCAGAAGCTCTCGAACAGTTTCTAAATATGGCATAGCGTATCACCTCAATGTACTTTTTTCTTGCTATCGATTCGATTTTCTCATTGCCTTGAGCCTATTTACTACATCCTCGAATTCATCGTAGTGCTGCATGGTTTTCTCTTTATCATCCTTGCGTTTTGTTTTAATAATCGGAGTCCAAAATTCAAATTGCTCGATAAAGAAGCCTCCCGCAAGGCGATTTAAGATTTTTATGTCAAATGTTCCCGCCTGGATGCCAACACAAAAGTGTTCTATTTTCGACAAGAAGTAGGTAGAACGCTTCCATGCTGGCTTATCCTTCGCTCCTTCATACCCAGTTTCTATTTCGAATGGAGTGGATTGATAATCCTCACTTTGGAAAACCTCTTTTTCCAATTCTTCGAAAGCTCGGATCGTTGCCTCCTGACGGTTCCGATTTCGTTCCAAGAAAAATGACCATATAGAAAATCCAGCAGCTACAGCAGAAAGGACAATTGCAACAACGTCAGTCCAGTTCATAACACATCTCACCCCAGCAGATTTCAACAGTTTGCAGAAGTCATTACAACGATATAATTTTATATAACCCGGCTATTCTGCGATGGGGCAAAAATTTCATCTTCGTCCAGCATCGCATTCTATATGTTTATAAATTATTGTACCACAACATCAGTTCTTTCTCAACACGTACCCGCAAATTTAGGACAATTGGCTTCTTTATGTGATGTCACTTCAGTGCCGGCGTTTCCACTTTATCACTCTCTATAATCATTCCTTGGTAAAACCAGGTTTGCTGGTTTTTATAAATGCGGATTAAACGTTATGCTCCGCCACGGCTCATCGCCGTGTCAAAATCAGAGGATATAAGGGCCTATTCCATCAAGGGGCGCTGAATTTTATTTCACTTGCATTTTCTGCCCTACAGCACGTAAACAGGCGATTTATGTTCTACTTGTGGCTAATTCTTTTATCAAGACTTCTACTTGTAACTCGCTTCGCTTGATGCTTAAAGCTAAAGCTTTTACGGGGTGCCTCCACCGGCAAAGCCGGTGGTTTCCGTATCCAATGACAAAACGTGGGCGTCGAGGTCTGACTTCCTCAACGCCCATATTTTCTGCATTTGTGTCAGCTTTCCACTTCATGCCTTTATTTGTCAGTTTTCTTCAAATACCGCACTTTCCTTACCGCTTCCCAATGCATCGCCTCTGCGTTGATTGGCGGTAAAGGGTCACCCCAAGAAATAGGTGCGTCAGCCATCTTTACCTCGACCGGCAGTCCGCCGAAGGGACGCACGGCGTTCGGAGTTGAGATGCTTACAGACGTATTTGGGCCGCCTTCAAAATGCAGATGTAATTTTTGCCCATACACGGCTGACTCCCAAGGAATCCTGATTGTTCCCTGCCCACGGCCTTCTTGTACTACGATACCGTCACCTACGATAATCTGAGGAAAATGAAGTTCGTAAAGCTTTTTGCAAAAGGGCGCCTTGTCCAGCTTCTGCGCAATGCGCCACAGTCGATCCATATTACGGTTGTACTCAATGCGCTTTTTCGCACCATCCTTACCGGAGATCCTGTGGCCGAAAATGTATTCTTTCTCCTCCAGCGACAGGTCTGTACACGCCTGGATTACGGTTGCAAAATTCCGGCGCAATATCCGCATGGGCGGGTGGGAGTCTGATGGTGTCAAATTGTCGAACTCATCAAGCAAGGAAAACCCTAACTGCTCGCTGGAAACGCCAAATTCCTTCAACAATTTGAAAGCAAAATTTGAATAATCCGGCCCGCGACACGGGTCCTTAAACTCATTTTCGAAGCAGACAATAGGCAATTCCCCAATATCTGTGTTCTCACCCATATTTTGCTGCACAAATTTTTTCCGCTTATGCAGAGCACCGTCGATTCAATGTGAACGGGAATGCACCGCAGTGCATTTTTCGTCTTTAGCTGCCTACTATATTCCAATTTATCATTCAAAATTTCGTCAACTTTCAGGTAATGCCGGTCTGGATGATCGGGAAACGATCGGAAATCGTTCCACCGCAGTCCACGGCACTCCGCGGGACGTATGCCAGTGTACAATGAGATCAAAATGCCGCAGAAGCGACCATCCTCCAGCACATGTTCCGCCGCATATAGCGCCAGACGTCCCTGCTGCCCAATTGTCAAGGCCCGCGGGCAACTATCGTTCAATTCTTTCAGCTCCGCGTTTGCCATTGCCGGGGCTAAGATCCTCTGTATCATCAAAGTCGTAAGATTATTTGACTTGTCTCCCGCACGATTTTTTGAGAGGATGTTGTAAGCATGTCCGCATGTGGCGGCATAGGAAAAGATGTCCCGCAACGCTGAGATGATCGTCTTAACGGTCGCTTCTTGGTATTTGCATTCCTTAGCGACTTTAGAGACAGCGAGCAGAATATTTGCCGGAGTAATTTCGGAGATTGACATATCCAGATAGCCTGCAACCTTTTTGATATAATCATCATATTGGCGCAATGTCGTACAGGTTTCAAAACTGTATTGGTCTCCCTCCTGGATCGCCCAGTGGCGATCTTTTGCGATAGAAATGCAGTGTTTTTTCCAATAGCTGTCAAGGCTCAAATCGCCATCAGTCTTAGATTTCATGTTAAGTCTCCTTTGATTTTAGTTTTGCCGTGAAGAATATATTGTCATTTGATTTGATGCAAAGTAGTAAATCGCTTCCAGCTTCAAAGTTGTGCCCTGAAATGCCGTCTATGTCGATTATGACATCACCACTGAAGCGACAGTTCGGGGTGGAGGTCATCACAACATCTTCGTCTTTGCGGCTAATCTTGAACTCGGATACATCGCAGGGTGTTTCTGTCAAAGATATGGCGTATTTATCCAGCACCGCGGCCAGTTTCGCCAGCTCCCGAGGATCGTCATAGGCACAGTAGTTCCGCGCGAATACACTCTCGGGTGCGCTGCCATATAAATAGCGAATCTCGTCTGCGTCACATCCGCAAGATTCCAGTGCCGATCTTTTACCCGCTCTTAAAGTTCGTCCTGGATTTTTCGTTAAACTTTTTAGCTCCGGCTGTTTTGAAAAACCGAAGCTCTTGAAAAATCCTTTTAACCACCGATCAAACTCATCCGGGCGTATCCGCCGCGCCGCGTTTTTGAAGCTGCGCATGAACGGCGCATTCTCTTGTATATTTGGCGCATTGTCTCTTACCCTGTGGTAAAATTTTGCCACTGCCGGTGGCAGCGGAATAGTCCGTCGCCGCGGCCCATTTAGTTCTTCAATGCGATAGACATCGCCTACAAGCTTTGTCTCCGCCATAATTTCTACAACAATGATTCCTGCGTAGGTTTTTGAGAAAGAGAATGACCCCCAGGTCAATGCGCAGAGTTCACTGATTGTGATTCCTGTGGTCATCAATAGAATTAACCCAAAATACAGGTAGCCACGGTTGTCCTCAAGCATTCCGACACAGCTCGCAGCAATCCTCTCTACCTGAGCGTGCGTCAAAATGTTTTTCTCGAAATGCCGGCTCGCGTCCCGCAGGCCAACGACTGTGCGGCGGTTTCCCATGGTAAAAGTGTCTATGAAGTGCTCTGAGATCAAATATTGAGCCTCCTCGTATGCGACCAGCGCCCTCATGGCGCAGATCTGACCATTAATCTGATAGTCAGAATAGCCTCCCTCGCGCAAGTGTAAAGCAAATTTTTCTTGCGTTATTTCGCAAAAAGGTATCCGCCCAAATTTGCTTACAAGCAGTTCAAACCAACACATATATTCTTTTTTCGTAGACGTTGCCCACTTTATATTTTGGGCGACCCGATCAAAGTCCGCCGCGATCAAAGCGGCCAGTGGCAGACTCTGAGCAAACTTTTCCCGTAACGAACATCCCGCTTTTGTATCGGGATCAAAGGCGCGCTGGAGGCACTCGGGAATCAGTTCAAGTACGCGCTTCTCCACGGAAGCCTCGTCCGTGAAGCGCACGATACGCGGGGGATGCTCATAGACAATCGCACCGTTACCATCGATGCGTTCCTTATCGCGAGAGCGCAGAGACAGGATAATTGCGGCAGTGTTCTTGCGCATTTCAACGCGGAAAGTGACGGGCAGGCCAAAAAAATCCATCGTGCGGAGAGACATATTCTAAATCCTCATGCGGCGCAGATGCAGGAGGGGAGGTATTGGGGATTGTTATACGTCATGTCTATTCCAGTCTGAAGTCGTGTTTCCATAGTCTCAAATCCGGTATTTGGGGATTTGAAGCAACAGAAAATGCAGCAAAATTTGGAATGCTTTATACTTTTTCTCTCCGTGAATGTGGGATCATTTAGATTTCCACATATATTATCAAGAATCTTTCAGCGGCCGTCCTCCCCTCCTTTCTTCCCCGCACCCGCGGTCAGAAAATATGGTAAAAGCCTATTTTTCAGTAAAAAAAGACAAAGTCACCCTAAGGTAACCTTGTCTCAAAAACATGTGGTGTCTTCAAAACGGAAAGAGGATAACCCTCTTTTCCTAATAAAAATACTTCGTAATTATACTTCTACGATACCATATTTTCTGATCATGTCAACCCCTTTCACGGGGTAAATCTTCGACCTCTTCAAAATGCTTTTCGGATGCGTTTTTATGGGGCAAAAAATAAAGTGTGCAATCCTTGCACACTTTATTTTTATAGTTGGCATTATACGCTTTTCCGAGTGCTTACCACCCTTCTTCCCACTCATCCCAGGCTTCATCGAGGTCGTCGTAGCCGCCGTCCTCGTAGAGGTCCTCCGGGTCACCATAGTCCTCGCGAAGGCTGTGGCCGCTGCCAGGGCCGGTGTCGGTGCTGCCGCCGTAGTTAAAGGTCTGAGGCGGTTTCGGTTTCTGCTGTTGCTGCTGGGCAAGGATGGCGGCGCGTTCTGCGTCGATCTGCTCCTGCTCTGCAATTTTCCCCGGCAGCGCATCCCGGAGCGCGGCGATCTCCTCCGCAAATTCACCGTTGTAGTCTGGGGGTATTGCTTGCAGCGACTCCAACGCCCAACGGTATAGGATCACATTGAACGACTGAGAGTCGATCAGCGCATGCGTATACGCCAGTATTGTTGCAGCATCCTTGTAATTCCCCAACTCCCGTAGACAGTCGCGAGCCGCGTATGCGTCCCCTTTGTGCAGCAGGGAAATGGCCTTCTCATAGAGGGTTTCTTGCAGCCGTGCAGTCAACTCCGCTTGCAGGGCTGTACCCTGTTCGCTATATGAACCGAGATCCCACGCATATTCCAGCAGGTCGAGCCCGTCACGAAGCGATTCCTCCGTATTGGCGTTCAGCAGCACACCCGCCTTGGCCACGGTCAGCAACGCGGGTTGCTCGGCGATGTTTTTGGGCACGTCCTCCGCCAGCTCTGCCGCTTTTTTGTAGTTGCCTCCCGCAAATAGCTCTGCCGCAGTCTGATACTGCTGTTCCCATGCTGCGCGTTGGTTATGACTGTTCAGCAAAGCGTAGCCAGCGATTATCACCAACGCCACAGCGACGAGGATGGGGACGAGACTCCGTTTGGGAGGCGGAGCAGTCTCCTGCGGTGTTTCTGCCGCAGGAGCAGTGCCTGCGTCTGAAGACGGTTTCGCTTCCTCCGTGATGGGCGGTGCTTCCGGCTTTGCGGTTTCATCTTCAACCTGCTGCGGCTTTGGCGCGGCGGGTTCTTTTTTTACGGGCTCTTGCGGCTTGGGGAGTATCTCCAGCACGCGCTTGGTTTTCTCCGGCGGCCACGGGGCGGTGTCGTGGGTGTAGTCGCCCACGGAACGGACAACGCCCTCCTTCGGCTCATTCCTTTTGCCGTAGGGAACGCGCACACGGTCACCCCTCTTTACCGGCAAGCCGGCGGTCAAATAGGCGTGCGGCCGATTGTTTCCCACCTGTACAGAGCAGTACCGATATGTTGGCACATGGCCCGCTGTGTTGTAGAGATCTTTCATCAGGGCCGTGAACGCATCGGGTTCTTCACGCCACTTCTCTCGCGGCAGCGGATTTAATTGCAGCATGGCGTACAGATGCTCCGCCAGCGCAGTTTTTCCCTGCTCGATGGCTGTTTGGATGAGGTACAGGTGCAGCGTGCACACATAGTGGCTGCGAAAGACCATCTCCGCGAGGGTCTCATCTCGCTGTACGGCGTCCAGCAGCGGCGTGAGGGCGTCCTCATCACACTCCTCACTCTTCCAAAAGAAATCGATCAAGCAAAAGAAGTCCTCGGAAAGGCCGTCGTCCTGCAACGGCGCTTGCTTTTGCGGCAAGGAGCGCCACATGGCGATGGCCCTCTGCGGATCGGTGTTGTAGATCCCCTCCAGCAGATCCTCACCGAACATATTGAAAAGATCCGCACGCGCGTACTCGCTCTTCAGTTCCGGGAACTGCGCCACGATCCGCGCCACGGCAGAGTCTGCGTAGTCCATGGGATCGACTTTTTCGCCGCGAAGCCGCTTCCAATGTTTGGTGAAATACCCTAAAAAACGATTATTGCGGGTATCCGCGTTTTCCCCGATGCATCCTGCGAAGAACGCCGCTAAGGGGAGAATGCTGCATAAAGCATCCTCTATGGTACTCTCTGCGAGATTCTTACCGCCGAAGGCACGGCCCATATAAAGGTGCCCATCCTGCATGGAGGGTTCTTCCTTGTCGTAGGGCGGCAGCTGTTCGATCATCATCTCCCAAAACTTACCGCAGACCTTATCTGTCAGCTGACCCTCCGCCTGAAACAGCGGCTTCCTGGAGCGTACGGACCGCTCCAGGACCCGTCTATTGCTGATATCGCTGAAATCCGCCAAATCGTTGGCCAGCGTCCGGTAGGGGTAGAAAATGCGTCCGATGACGGAGTCGTCCACCTCATCATTCCACGTTTTGTTCCACAGGCCGCTTTCAATCAGCCCGGCGGAAACTTGACAGAGTACTACCCTCCATGCGAAGGATTTCGACTCTGGATATGTGGGCAGCAGCCTTGTGACCGCCTCCACGAATGTCAGGGCGGCGTTACGCGTGGTCGCGGCGGAACTTTGCCACCATGCCTCCTGCCTTTCGCATGCGGCTTCGCGCTGCTCAAGAATGTAGCGCGGGATAGGCCCGCTGTCGCCGCACCAGCCGCATTCCCATATATCCTTGTGCAGGATCACATTCGGTGCGCCGCAGGTCGGACAGTTCATGGAGACACCTCCCTTGCTTTCTTAAGACACAATGTTCATCAATTCGGCAAAGCTATCAACGACAGAGTATGTTACGCTCTCGCTGCTGATTGCGGCAAAGTGCGCTTTTGCACAGGCGATTTTTGCGTTTTCCACGCCGCGCAGTTCGGCAGCATCACTGTTGCCCTTCGTTTCGGCGATGAAGTAGATATGCTTGACACTGCCTTCATTGAAAGCGATCGCCCAGTCTGGATTATACTTGCCGACTGGCGTGGAGATGAAAAATCCGCCGGGCAGCTTCACATATACTGCAACCTTCGCATTGACGTCCAATTCACCGGCAAACCGCTTTTCATTCTCAGAGTCATAGATAATGTGGCTGTACAGGCTGCGATTGGCCTCCATTGCGTTTAAGCCAAGTTTACCACGAAGATTGGCGCTGGTAAAGATGTCTGTGTCGTAAGCCGCATCCAGCTTGTTATAGGTAATATGTTCAATGATCTGTGTCGCCATCTGGTCATTGATGATTTTCGCTGTTTTCAGTATGAACTCCTCCGGATTCAGGCGGAACATGGCAAACTTCTGCGGAGCCATGCGCTGCAGGATCGCTGCAATTGTTGCGCGGGTCAGCTTTGTCTCCTCCACAAGCTTTCCGATAAGGTCATAGCGAACACTGCCCAACGGGGCGGTTTTTGGGGCCTCCTGGTCGGAGAGCGTCCTGTGGAAACCGTGGCCCTGCTCCAGTTGCTCCTTGGAGTCCAAACGCGCTGCTTGCTCGCCGTACTCCAATTTGACCGTCACTGTGGTTACGTTCAGCTTTTCATCCAGCATCTTCACGGCGCTCTCGATGAGCTTTTCCTTATCAAACCGTACAGTATAGAAGGACTTGTGATTGATACGATTCCAAAGCTCCACAAATTCCTTCTTGTGCAGCTTTTCCGGGTCAACACGCGCTTCCACATTGTTGCCGTGGGCATCCTCCGGACGCATGGAGTGACTGTCGTAGATAGAAGACAGCACCTGCACCACTGCGGCGGTGCAATCCTTGACTTCCTCCGCTACCTGCACTGTACCGCTGGCCTTATCGGCATAATATTTATCCGTCAGTTCGCCGCGCTTGACATAGCCGTTGCTGACAAGGTCTTCGTAGATGGCCGTAGCCAGCTCCGGCGCGACCTTGACTTCGCTGCCGTTGGCATCGGTAAGGACTTTACCAAGGAACAACTGCGTATCGACCTTCTTAGGCCGGTCAGCCAAGGATTCCGCCAAGCCGGATTGCAGCGCCTCCGCAAACTTGCCGAACTCCATGTCGGTGATCAGCGTCAGTTTATTCAGTTCCTGCACCTCGCTGCCCAGCACGCTCTCATCCATGCGCTCGCCCTGCTGGTCAACGCACAGCCGCAGGCCGCGTCCGATCTCCTGCCGACTGCGGATGTCAGAGTCACTCTGCTTTTTCAACGTACATATCTGGAAGACATTGGGATTGTCCCAGCCCTCCCGCAGCGCGGAGTGGGAGAAAATGAATCGCACCGGCTCGTCGAGACTCAACAGCCTCTCTTTGTCCTTCATAATGAGGTCGTAGGCGTCCGCGTCATCGGAAGTCTGCGTCTTACGGTCAACTTTACTCTCCACAAAGCGGGCTTTCTTACCCTTCTTTTTGTCGATGGAGAAATAGCCTTGGTGGGTCGTTCTGGCACTGAGCTTGTCCAGATAGCGGAGATAGGACTCGTCGCCGATCTTCCGCTGTAGCTCGCTTACAACGCTGTCGTACTCTTCTTCAAACATCTGAGCGTACTCGCCGTTGCGGCCTGCATCATCGTCGCCGTCATAGCTGCGGTATTTGGACACCTCATCAATGAAAAACAGGCTCAATACCTTGATGCCCTTACGGTACAGTTCCTGCTCCCGCTGGATATGCGTGCGGATGGTCTCGCGGATCTGGATGCGCCGCTGGAGCACCACCATCTGTTCGCTGCCGCTGATCTGCCCTGCGTACAGCTTCAGACCATTGAGGAACGTAACAGAGTTGTCCCGCCCGTCAATGCCGTCCGGAAGGATCTTGAACCGGTCAGCGTACTCGTCCAGCCCGTCGGACAGATCGTACAGATCATCGCCGCCGCTGACTTTCCGTACCACGGTGCGTGTGCCGATCTTGCCCTTTACCTCGAAGCCCAGCCGTGCGGTGGGGGATTTGTCCTTATAGAGGTCAATGCCCTCCAGATACACATAGCTGGTGGTGGCGGTGCTGCCCTGCAGCGTTACACCCAGCGCGGCGATCTTCTTCACCAGATGCTGGTTGTAGGCATCCATGGCATCCAGACGATACACCATATCGTACTTCTCCTTATGGGTGGCGGAATAGCGCAGCGTGAACAGCGGGCAAAACTTTTTCAGGCTCTCCTTGGTCTGCTTGCCCTCCACGCTCTGGGGTTCGTCGATGATAAGAATGGGGTTGGTCTTTGCAATAATGTCGATGGGCTTGCGGCTGCGGAAGGTATCCAGCTTTTTGTCAATAATGCGCTGGTTCTTGCTGGAGTTGAACGCCTGCATATTGATGATCATGACGTTGATGGCGCTGTCAGACGCAAAGGTATCTACTGCCGGAAGATTATCTGAACTGTAAATAAAAAATCGAATTTTCCTGCCGTATTCTTCGGCAAAGTGCTCCTGCGTAGTCTGCAGAGACTTATAGACGCCCTCGCGGATGGCTACCGACGGCACAACGATGATGTACTTGCTCCAGCCGTAGCGCTTGTTCAGCTCGTACATGGTCTTGACGTATGTATAGGTCTTACCGGTGCCGGTCTCCATCTCAATGGACAGGTTCACGCCGGGGCCGGTCAGCTCGTCAGAGGGCCGCAGGCCGTTCCGCCGCTGGACAGCGCGGAGATTATCCAGTATCCGGCGGTTGGTCACTTCAGGAATGAACGGCTGGTTGCGGAAGCCCATCTTCTCCAGATACTCCCGTGCGAT
>ENA-ORTN01003553-ORTN01003553.1-human-gut-metagenome-genome-assembly--contig:-NODE-3553-length-10603-cov-11.998483_pt1 | contig 10603 bp, 6 predicted proteins | sample MGYA00242070_ERZ509189 | MGnify/ENA primary metagenome ERZ509189 (study PRJEB26280, sample SAMEA2338821) | human gut metagenome | biome: human gut; feature: human-associated habitat; material: faeces...
CAACCTCTGCGATCATGGCGGCGTTGTCGGTGCACGCCGAAAGCGGTGGCACCGTTACGCGGATCCCCTGACGCCCAAGCTTCTTGATCATCATCTCGCGCAGATGCGGATTAGCCGAGACGCCGCCGCCGATGCAGTATTCCTTGCATCCGGTGGCATGCAGGGCGTTTTTGGCCTTCTTGTACTGAACGTCAAAGACGGCTGCCTCAAACGAAGCCGCCAGATCGGGCAGGTGAATCGTGCGCCCGGCCTTGGTCTCCTGCTCGATGTAGAGCGTCACGGCCGTTTTAAGACCCGAAAGCGAGAAACGATAGTCTCCCCTGCTGTTAAGCGCGCGAGGAAAATCGATCGCGCGGGGGTTGCCCGTCTCGGCCAGCTTGGAGATGATGGGGCCACCGGGATAGCCCAGACCCAACGCCTTGGCTACCTTGTCGAAGGCCTCGCCCACAGCATCGTCGAGTGTCTCACCAAGTACCTCGTAGTCGCCCCATGCCTTCACGTGCACGAGCATGGTATGACCGCCCGAGACGAGCGTGAAGATAAACGGCGGCCTGAGATCGGGCTGCGCCAGCAGGTTGGCGAACAGATGGCCCTCCAGATGGTTGACGCACACGAGCGGCTTGCCGGCGGCATAGGCAAAGCCCTTGGCGAAGGCGACGCCCACTACCAGAGCACCCACCAGGCCCGGACCCTGCGTCACGCCAACAGCGGCGAGTTCGCTCGGCGCGATGGCTCCACCCTCAAGACCAAGCGATGCTGCGGCATCCTCGAGCGCCGCATCCACGACACTCACAATCACCTCAACGTGTTTGCGCGAGGCGATCTCGGGCACCACGCCGCCAAAGCGGGCGTGAAAATCAATCTGTGTCGACACCTGGTTGGCCAGCATATTGCCATCCGCATCGATAATCGCCACGGCCGTCTCGTCGCAGGAGCTCTCGATAGCGAGCACTAGGCGGCGGCGCTCAATTTCGGCACGCTCCCCCTCGGAGCGCCCAGGCGCAGGCAGCGGCCATACGCGCTGCTCTGCCGCCGTCGGCTCGGGCGAAGCATTGTCGACCGGAAGCACCAGGGGCAGCGGAGCCGTCATGACGATGGCGTCCTTGCCGGCACCATAATAGCCGCGGCGACGGCCAGCCTCGGTAAAGCCCAGAGCGTTATAAAGCGCGGTCGCTCCCTCGTTACCGTCCTCGACCTCGAGCGAAGCCGTAGTGCAGCCGAGCATCTGGGCATCATAGCTCACGTGCGACAGCAGCTTGCGGGCAATGTCCTCACGGCGATGTGCCGGGTCGACGGCGACATCCAGAATCTGCACATCACCGTCCACGACCATACCGCCGGCAAGGCCCAGCAGCTTGCCGTCGTCGTGTGCCACCCACCAACTACGCGGCGCAGCGACGTCCTCGCCCAGTTCGGACAGGAACATGCCCGGCGTCCATGCCTCGTGTCCGGCACCTTCAAAGCAGGCAGCCTCCAGCGCGCTCGCGCCCTCGGCATCCGCCGCGCCCATGGGACGGAACTGCAGATGACGACCGGCGAGCTCATCGGCAACACCCGTAATTTCGCTCTGCGCACTCTCGGCAAGACCAAGACGCTTGCGCTCGTTTTCCTCGGCATCCGAAAGGCGCGTGTAAATCGGCAGGACGCGGGCCGGATCGCCGTCACCCGCAGCGTGCGCGAGCAGCAAGCCCTCGCCCGAAGGCCACCACAGGTCGCGCTCCACGCAACGGGCGGCCTCGTCCTCACCCAGCAGCTTGCCATAGCGCACGAGACCGTCACCGGTCAGCTGAACCTGGCCCCAGTCCGCTGCTTGGCGCCACTCATCGAGCGCCACGGCGGCCTTGACCACGTGTTCGCGCTCAAATTGACGCTCGGGACCCTCATCGACCAGCATATACAGCGCCGGATATACCTCACCGCGCATAGCATCGGCCAAGATACCAAGCTTGCCGCGCACGCCAGCCTTCCACGCCGTCCAAGCGCAAGCGTCGAGCGTCGACACGCCCAGCAGCGGAACATTGGCACCACGCGCGAGGCCCTTGGCAGTGGAGATGCCGATGCGCACACCCGTAAAGGACCCCGGGCCGCGGCCGACCACATAGCAACCAACATCGCTGCGATCCAGACCGGCTTGAGCCAGCACGCCATCAACGGTATTCACGAGCTCAACGTTGGCGTGACGGCGACACATGTGGTCGCCACTCACGAGCTTCGTCTCACCCGTCTGCCCATCAATCCAGCTTGCCGCGCAGGCAAGCATGTCAGTCGAGGTATCGAGCGCCACCACCAGCGCGTTGTCGTTATGCAAGCTCATCTTGTACAGCCTTATCAATCAAATGGGAAAGTTCCATTGCGCGGTCACCGTGCGCCTCAAGCGTTATCGTTCGCACGTCGCTGTCGCCCTCATCACGCCTGAGCGTCACCGAAAGATACTCATCCGTCAGCTCGTCCTGGAATTGTTCGCCCCATTCCAGCAGGCAAGCACCCTCATAGCCCAGCACATCGAAAATGCCCGTATCCTCGAGCTCGTAGGCATGCTCCAGGCGGTATAGATCAAAGTGAAACAGCGGAATACGACCTTGATCGTGAACGGCCATGAGGGCGAACGTAGGGCTCGTAACCATATGCCCATCGCCCAGCCCGCGCGAGACGCCCTTGGTAAAGTGAGTTTTGCCCACTCCCAGGCCACCGGTCAGGATGAGCACATCGCCGTCCTCAAGGCACGGTGCAATTAGCTCGCCAAAGTACTCCGTATCGGCAGCGCAAGTCGTTTTGTAAGTACCTACCCCCAGGCGCTCCAGGGACATATATGCTCCTTATTATTCCGAGGCGTCCTCTGGCGCGGGATGTCGCTCCAGATAGTCGCCCAGCATCTTAAAGTCTTCCTCCAGCAGCTCCTGCCAAGCCGGATTGCGCAGCGCTGCTGCCGGATGGAACGTGGGCATTACCACAAAATGCCCCATCTGGTGGAACCTGCCGCGCAGCTTAGTAATGCCAATCTCGGTCTTTAGCACAAAGTGCGTCGCGGGGTTGCCGAGCGTCACAATAATATCGGGCCAGATGCTTCGAATCTGCTCACGCAAAAATGGCGAGCAAGCCAGCACTTCCTCGGGACGCGGATTGCGGTTTCCCGGCGGGCGGCACTTAAGCACGTTGGCAATGTAGACGTCTTCGCGTTTGAGCCCCGCCAGCGACAAAATGCCGTTGAGGTCCTCGCCTGCCGCCCCCACAAAGGGCTCGCCCTGCAAATCCTCATTGCGGCCCGGCGCCTCGCCAATAAACATCACGCGAGCGTGGGGGTTTCCCACGCCAAACACGATGTTATGGCGCGACTGGTAAAGCTGGCAAAGGTGACAATCGCCCAGAACGGCCTCGATCTCCTCGAGTGCGACCTCACGCGGCGCCTGATGGCTATGGCCGGGGATGTGCATGACGCCCATAGCGACTCCTACACGTAGACCTTGTCGAGACGCATACCAAAGCCGCAAGCGACCTCGTAGTTAATCGTGCCGCGTAGGCGCGCCATCTCGTCCATGGTAATCTCGGCATCTCCATCGCGGCCGACAATGATCATCTCGTCACCATACTCGGCCTCGGGAATCTCATGCGCCGGGTTGGACTGAATGGCGACCATAAACTGGTCCATGCAGATATTGCCCACCTGACGCACACGCTCGCCGCGATACAGCACGTCCATACGATTGGAAAGCGTACGCGAAAGGCCATCGGCATAACCGATCGGAAGGGTGCAGATCTGAACGCGCGTGCGCGGTACGCGGTAGGTAAAGCCGTAGCCCACGCCCTCGCCCATCGCAGGATGCGCCACGCGCGTCACACGCGCGTGGACGCTCATGACGGGATCAAGCTGCATCACGCGACCACTCAGCTCACATGGCTGCAGACCATACAAACCGATGCCGGCACGAATCATGTCAAAGTGCATTGAAGAATCGAGCATCGAGGACGGCGTATTGGCACAATGCACGATACCGCATTCAAAACCTGCGTCCTTAATGGCCTGAACGGCCTCGGTAAAACGCTGGCACTGCAGCTTGTAGTCCCAACCCGAAGGTTCATCGGCCGTGGCAAAGTGCGTAAATACGCCGTCGCACTGGATGCCGCGATGGAAACTGATGCCGCGTACAAAGTCGAGCACCTGTGTGTAGTGAACACCGATACGATTCATGCCCGTCTCGATGGCAAGATGGTACTTGCCCACCTTGCCCGCCGCGACGGCGCATTCGCCATACGCAAGAGCAAAATCGGACGTATAGACCGAGGGCATGATATCGAATTCGAGCAATGCAGGAATAGCCTCGATAGGCGGCTCACTTAGAATCAGGACGGGCTTAGTAATCCCGCCCTGACGGAGCCCAACGCCCTCGTTAACCGTCGCCACGGCAAACATGTCGGCACCGGCCGAATACATGATCTTGGCACACTCAACAGCTCCATGACCATAAGCATCGGCCTTGACCACGCAGCACAGGCGCTGACGCGGATTCAACAAGTTCTTATAGGCCCTCGTGTTGCGACGGAGCGCCCCGCGGTCGATCTCGACCCAGGACCAGCGCGTCAAATCGGCTTTATTCATGATTAGTCATCCGACCCTTCGTCCATGATTCCCAGATCTTCGAGCGCATCCTTTGCCGCCAGTTCCATGGCAGGACCGATCAAGTCGATAAGATCGGTCGCGATGACGCTCTTCTCACCATACTCCGTCGCCGCGGCAAAACCGGCGTAGCTGTGAAGTGCGACGGCGTACGAATACAGCAACTCCCAACGATCCATCTCGTCGCGCATGGTGGCAAGCGTGCCGGCCAAAATACCCGCGAGAACATCACCCGAACCGGCAGTTGCCAGAGAAGCCGGACCCGAGAGCGGCAGCAGCACACGCTCAACGCCACAGATAGCCGTCGTCGGCCCCTTGGCAATGACCACCAGATTGTCGGAGCCTGCAGCCCAGACAACCTTCTGCGCGGCCGCAATCGCGGTACCAAGGTCGTTCACCTCGTCACCGGCAACCAGGCGCGAAAGCTCACGATAGTGCGGCGTCATAACCAACGGCTGCTCGCGGCGATACATCTCGGGGTTACTATCAATACCGTCAATGGCAATCTTAGCAAGGCAGTTGAGTGCATCGGCGTCCAAAATTAGCGGTACATCAAGCTCGAGCAAGCCCGAAACCACCTGCATAGCGCCGGCAGACGTCGTCATACCGGGACCGCACAGCACGCAGCTGTACTTCTTTGCGATCTCGCACACCGTCATGCGCGCAGCGGCGCCAAAGGAGCCGCGGGAATCAGACGGAATAGCAAAGACCGGAATCGAAGGAAGTGCCATGCGAATGAGATTGGCGCAGGCGTCAGGAGCCGCGACTGCCACGTAACCAGCACCCGCGCGAGCTGCAGACTTGGCCGCCATAATGGCAGCACCAGGATATTGCGCAGATCCGGCGACAATAAGCACGGAGCCACGGGAATACTTATCGATATTCGATGGTAGCGGAGCAAAGTAATCAACTAAGTCACCGGGCTCGACAATCTCGGCGGCGTGGTCGACATCATCGATGACCTCGTCAAGACGGTCGTAAAGATTGCCGCAGATCAAATCGCCAGCATACTCAGGACCATCAGCGCTATACAGACCAATCTTGGGCGCAATCATCGTCACCGTGCGCTCGGCACGAATGCAGCCGTCATCAACAACGCCCGTCTCTGCATTCAGGCCCGAGGGGACATCAATGGATACGACACAATCGGCGCATTCATTGACCGTAGGAATCCAAATGGAGAACGGCACACGCAGATTCCCGTGGAAACCGGTACCAAAAATGGCATCGACAACAACATCGGCCTTATCGATCAAAACCTCGAGTTCATCACGCGAGGGGCCGACGCAAACGTGCACATCGCGGCCGGCAGTACGACGAGCAACATGACGTGCCAGAGCAGCAGGAATCTCATCCGGTTCAACCGGAGAAACGATATCCACGTCCACACCCTTATGGCTCAGGATATCGGCGGCAACCCAACCGTCGCCGCCATTATTACCAAAACCGACCAAAACGAGAACCCGATCGGGATTGAGCTTCAAGACCTCGTTAGCGGCAAACTCACCCGCTAGCTCCATAAGCTCGGCCTTCGAAGTCCCTTCGCGTTCGATGATATCCTCGAGACGAACGACTTCTTCGGTACTCAAAACCGGTTTCATCTATGCTCCTAGCGTATCTTGCGAAGCATCGCCCAGGTGCTCCGTCAATGCTGAATTCTGCAGCTGCTCGAGCTCATCTAATACAGAGCGAGCCTCTTTAAATGTCTGCGTAACGCGTTTCTTGGTGCTCACCTTTTCATCTTTTGGCTTAGGCCGAGCATCTTCGGTAATCGCGATGGCATTCGCAACGGCCAAGTCTCCCGTAAGCGTAATGGAAAGAGCGACCTCAACAACGCCCAGTTCTTGAGCGATCTCGAGAGCACGGCCCGAAAGCAGCGCCTTCGGTTTGCCGAGTTTATCACGCGTTACCGAAACATCCTTGCGACCTACACCTTGACTAAAACCCGTGCCGAGAGCTTTAAGCACCGCCTCGCGCGAAGCAAAGCGGCTCGCATAGTGAGCAGCGGGACGCGATGATGCATCGCAATACGCACGCTCTTCTTCGGTAAACACACGCCGAGCAAACGACGGCGTCTTTTCAAGAATTGATTTCATGCGGGAAATCTCGACGATATCAACGCCGATACCAGCTTCAGCCATGTTCACCTCCATATCGCACAGACTAAGTTATTGTAGCCCGTTCGCAGAAGATGCGACAAACGAGGGTTATAAAACACAGCTACTATGTGAGACAAATTGCCCGAGATACAAAAAAGGGGGAGGCCGCGAGGCCTCCCCCTTCTTCAGCTCAAGCGCACGGCTCGGTGCCGTCCACCGGTCAGCGGCGCCCTGGCCTCCCACGGGCTGACCCCGCAGTACTCTCGGCGCGATGGGGCTTAGCTTCCGGGTTCGGAACGGGACCGGGCGTGCCCCCCATGCTCTGGCCGCTGACCGGTGGGCGGCGCCCACCGTTACGGTGTCCGGTGTCTCTCTCACGTGCCCTGGGGGCCGCATGGCGTATAGGGGGGAGTGACTCGGGGGCATCCTCGTGCCCGGACCGCGCTTCAGAGCGCATGTCCCGCGGGCCGCGAGGTGCGGTTCCGGAAGAGCTCGGGCGATTAGTGCGGCTCGGCTGAGGACGTCGCCGTCCTTGCACCTGCCGTCTATCGACCAGGTAGTCTACCTGGGCCCTTACCGGAAGGAGAACTAATCCCTGGAACGGCTTCCCGCTTAGATGCCTTCAGCGGTTATCCGCGCCGCACGCGGCTACCCGGCCGTGCCGTTGGTCGACAACCGGTTCACCGGAGGTGCGTCCACCCCGGTCCTCTCGTACTGGGGGCAGCCTCCATCGATTCTCCTGCGCCCACGGAGGATAGGGACCGAACTGTCTCACGACGTTCTGAACCCAGCTCGCGTACCGCTTTAAACGGCGAACAGCCGTACCCTTGGGACCTGCTCCAGCCCCAGGATGCGATGAGCCGACATCGAGGTGCCAAACCTTGCCGTCGATGTGGACTCTTGGGCAAGATCAGCCTGTTATCCCCGGAGTACCTTTTATCCGTTGAGCGACGGCCCACCCACTCGGGGCCGCCGGATCACTAGAGCCTGCTTTCGCACCTGCTCGGCTTGTGGGCCTCGCAGTCAAGCCCGCTTGTACTCTTGCATTCAAAAGGACGGTTGCCGACCGTCCCGAGCGGACCTTCGCGCGCCTCCGTTACCCTTTAGGAGGCGACCGCCCCAGTCAAACTGCCCGCCTGGCACGGTCCCCGAGCCGGTTGACGGCCTCGGGTTAGGACGCCGGTCGCGCGAGGGCAGTATTCCAAGGGCGGCTCCCCGGGGGCTGGCGCCTCCGGATCTGTGCCTCCTGCCTATCCTCTACACGCGGGACCAGCGGCCAATGCCAAGCTGCAGTGAAGGTTCACGGGGTCTCTCCGTCCTTCCGCGGGTAAGTCGCATCTTCACGACCAGTGCAATTTCACCGGGTCCATGGTCGAGACAGCGCCCAAGTCGTTGCGCCTTTCGTGCAGGTCGGAACTTACCCGACAAGGAATTTCGCTACCTTAGGACCGTTATAGTTACGGCCGCCGTTTACCGGGGCTTGGCTTCGGGGCTTCGCGCGATGCGCTAACTCCTCCGCGTGACCTTCCGGCACCGGGCAGGCGTCAGACCCTATACGTCGCCTTGCGGCTTCTGCAGAGTCCTGTGTTTTTGGTAAACAGTCGCTTGGGCCTCTCCACTGCGGCCCGCCTCCGCTCCCGGAGCAAGTCCGTTCACGTACGCGCGGGCACCCCTTCTCCCGAAGTTACGGGGCCATTGTGCCGAGTTCCTTGACCATGGTTGACCCGATCGCCTCGGTATGTTCTACCCACCCACCTGTGTCGGTTTGCGGTACGGGCGCGCACGCGCCTGCCTAGGGGTTTTTCTAGGGACCTCGGGCTCACTCGCTTCGCTTGATCGCTTCGTCCGGAGCCTCGCCCTCGTGCGGACCGGATTTCCCTGGTCCGCGGGCCGCGCTCCATCACGGGGACGTCCAGAACCCCGCCGAGCCACCCCCATCCGTCGCCCCGTCGGTCGTAGCGCCGCGTGCGCGGTGCAGGAATGTCTGCCTGCTGCGCGTCGGCTACGCCTACCGGCCTCGCCTTAGCCCCCGACTGACCCTGGGAGGATTAGCCTTGCCCAGGAAACCTCGGGTTCACGGCGGACGAGTTACTCTCTCGTCTCTCGCTACTCATGCCAGCATTCTCACTCCCATGCGCTCCACCGTCGGTCGCCCGGCGGCTTCACCGCCCATGGGAAGCTCCCCTACCGATTCTGAAAATCAAAATCCCGCCGCTTCGGTGTCCAGCTTAGCCCCGTGTATTGTCGGCGCATGTCCACTCGACCAGTGAGCTGTTACGCACTCTTTGAATGGATGGCTGCTTCTAAGCCAACATCCTGGTTGTCTGGGCGGACGCACATCCTTTGCCACTCGGCTGGAACTTGGGGACCTTAGCGGGCGGTCCGGGCTGTTTCCCTCTCGAGCACACAGCTTAGCCCACATGCTCTGACTGCCGCGCTCTGGGCCGCCGGCATTCGGAGTTCGGTTGGATTCGGTAGGCGGCGAAGCCCCCTCGTCCATCCGGTGCTCTACCTCCGGCGGTGAACGCGCGACGCTAGCCCTAAAGCTATTTCGGGGAGAACGAGATATCTCCGGGTTTGATTGGCCTTTCACCCCTATCCGCAGGTCATCGCCGCCGTTTTCAACCGACGTGCGTTCGGCCCTCCACGGGGTCTTACCCCCGCTTCAGCCTGCCCACGGATAGCTCACCCGGCTTCGCGTCCGCGGCGCGGGACTCAAGTCGCCCTGTTAAGGCTCGCTTTCGCTCCGGCTCCCTTTCGGTTAACCTCGCCCCGCGCCAGCGACTCGCTGGCTCATTCTACAAAAGGCACGCCGTCACACCATAAAGGTGCTCCGACTGCTCGTGGGCGCACGGTTTCAGGTACTGTTTCACTCCCCTCCCGGGGTGCTTTTCACCTTTCCCTCACGGTACTGGTGCGCTATCGGTCACAGGGTAGTACTCAGGCTTGGATGGTGGTCCACCCAGGTTCGGACCGGGTTTCACGTGCCCGGCCCTACTCAGGGACCGCGTCGCGCCGTCCGGTCTGGGTTCGCGTACGGGGCTGTCACCCGCTGCGGCCGGCCCTCCCATGCCGTTCCGCTCCCCAGCCGGACCTGCGCCCGGGGGCGGCAGCCCCCGGATGCGCGGCCCTGCAACCCCGCCGGCGGAACCCCTGCCGGGTATGCCCGCTCGACGGTTTGGCCATCGGTCCCCTTTCGCTCGCCGCTACTCGGGGAGTCTCGAGATTGATTTCCTCTCCTCCGGGTACTTAGATGTTTCAGTTCCCCGGGTTGTCCTCCCCGCCCCTATGTGTTCGGGGTGGGGATATCCACACCTCTGTGGATGGGTTCGCCCATTCGGAGACCCCCGGGTCGAAGGATGTGTGCTCCTCGCCGGGGATTATCGCAGCTTGCCGCGTCCTTCATCGGCTCCCTGTGCCAAGGCATCCGCCGTGCGCCCGTGGTATCTTGCGGGACCGCTCTCGGGCCCGCGGGATATCCACGTGTCGCTAATAAAAATTAATCGATATCATGAATAGCGCTCGTATGTCGCAATTCGGGTATCTCATACCGCGGCACAGCGTCTCCACTGTGCTCGCGATCAGATGCTCCTCACTCATAAATAAGTGAATTCTTCTTGTTTGGATCGGATGAATGATTGCTATCATTCTGTCTGATAAATCGCAGAAAAGAATCGAGTCTGGAAGAGAATCTCTTCCATCTCTCTCCTATCGCTATGCGGCTCTCAAGGTACGCGGGTGCGACCCCGGGGACCGGGTGCTGCGGGGAATCATCCAGGTCAGACATCCACCGGACGGGCTCATGCCCTCTATTCGAGTTAAAGTTTGTCTCTCTAAGAATGTATCTCCCTAGAAAGGAGGTGATCCAGCCGCACCTTCCGGTACGGCTAAC
>ENA-ORTN01003555-ORTN01003555.1-human-gut-metagenome-genome-assembly--contig:-NODE-3555-length-10598-cov-7.227544_pt1 | contig 10598 bp, 8 predicted proteins | sample MGYA00242070_ERZ509189 | MGnify/ENA primary metagenome ERZ509189 (study PRJEB26280, sample SAMEA2338821) | human gut metagenome | biome: human gut; feature: human-associated habitat; material: faeces...
CTACTAATGATCGTTTATGATATTTGCTTTTATTTCCGGATGGAAAGAATTCTTTAATTGCTTCCCATTGTTTGTCTGTCAAATCACTTTCGTAATTTGTTGTTTCATACTCTTTTTTCATGTCTCCTATTATATCACTTTTTCGCTATGAACACAAGCTCTGATAGATACAATAATCTGCTGTCTTTCACCTATTTTACGGACACTTCTGTTAAAAAGAATTACGCCTATGTTCTGGGAAAAGGCGAAGGTGAAAAACGTAAGAGAACCACATATTTTGAAGGAGCAGAACCTTCTTCTCTCGAACGCTATGAAGTGTATGTTGATGCAAAGGAAATATCAGATGAAGAACAAGTTGACAATGAAACAAGACCGCTCCCTGATGTTGAATATGCGGAACTTCTGAAAGAGAAAGGCAAGCAGAATCTTGTTCCTATAACAATGAAATCAGAATCACAGATTGCAGTACAGTCCACGCAGTTTCAATACGGCGTGGACTATTTTGTTGGGGATTTTGTCACCGTGGAACACCACAGGTTTGGTATCAGGCAAAACAAAATACAGCTTGTCGGTATGATAGAAAGCTTTGACCACAACGGCAGAAATCTTACACCGACATTTAAAGAAATGGAGTGATCATATGGCATTTTCATATGGATTTTTTAATGCAAAAAACCTTGACAGAACCTACACCGCTGAAAACTTCAACGACTATCTCGGCAGCATTATCTGTGACGGGATTCAGGATAATTTCGGGCAGTGTTTCAAGCTGTCAAGTTCTAAACTAAAGCTGACAATTGGCAGCGGTAAGGCATGGATTCAGGGGCATTACTTCATCTCAGATACGGCTTACACCTATGATTTATCATGCTATGTAGATGAATCTTTGCCGAGATATATGGCGATCGGCATTTGCTGCAACACTTCTGAAAACGTCCGCAATGTCAGCTTTGAAATTCTCGCAGGAACTCCTGCCACAAATCCCGCAATACAGAGATTTCAGAACACAGATTACAAGAAATATCTCACCCTTTGCATTATCAGACTTGATGCAGGCACATCAGAACTCAGCATCACAGACTACAGGGAGAACAATAATTTCTGCGGATATGTCCGCTGTATTCTTGGCAAATGCAAGGTCACAGATATGCTTTCACAGCTTTCTGAAATTCAGACGCAGATAAAAGATTACAACATCACAGTCGGTCAGCTGACAACAAAAATAAACGAGTTAACGCTGAAAATTGATGAGATGACGGGCGATGTGGTTTCTATTGGCAAGTGCGGTCAGAATGTAAATTTTGTGCTTTATTCGGACGGCAGACTGCTCCTCAAAGGCACAGGAGCAACATTCGATTATTCTACTGACAATAATCCGTCACCACTGCAAAACAATGCAAATATCAAGTCGGTTATTGTTTCAGAGGGTGTGACCGGCATTGGAGAACGACTTTTTCAGTATTGCGACAATCTGAAAACAGTATCACTTCCGACAACACTTACAGCAATCAAAAAGGCTGTATTTCTTCCGCACATTGACGGTTACATTTATCATCAGACTCTAAATGGTTTGACAGAGTTGAAGATTCCGGAACGTGTTACTGAACTTGGCGTGAATGCATTTGCAGGAACTGCAATAAAATCTGTGACTGTTCCGTCCTCTGTTACAACTGTTGGTGCAATGGCATTCAGTGAGTGTCAGTATCTTGAAACGGTACGATATGGCGGCAAAGTCATTAGTGACAGAATGTTTGTACGATGCACAAAACTGAAAAACCTCACACTTACCCGAAACGTCAAGGAAATTGTGGGTGGCTGTTTCAATTACTGTGAATCCCTGAATCAAATTACCTATGAGGGTTCTCTTGCTGACTGGAACGCTGTGAAGAAAAATACAAACTGGGACAGCCATGCAGTTGATATTGAATCTCCGCTTGCAAAAATCCAGTGCCTTGATGGATATATGGAATATGTTGCAGGTACAAAAACGTGGAAGGAAGTGAAGTCATGATAAAATTTCTTGTGAAAGGACAGAACATTGAAACCTTGGAACATGAAGTCATTGCAGCAGACCAGATTGCTTTTGTAAAGATACATTTTGTGTTCGATAATAACTGGAAACCGATGCATAAGGTGGTGCAGTTCATACAGGACGAAATAACCTACAACAGAGTTCTCGGAATAGAAAATACAAGTTGTTTTCTACCTGCTGAATTGACTCCCGGCACTGTAAAGATGTCCTTGTTTGGCTATGATGCAGAAGCAACTGAAACAGTCAGGGCAACGACAGTTGTAAAAACTTTGCACATCAGACCGTCAGGATTTGATGGTGAAAATGAAACACCGATACCGCCTACTCCTGATTTATATCAGCAGCTTTTGCAGAAGATACAGTCTGCATCTAAAGGAACTGACGGCAAATCAGCATTTGAAATTGCTGTAGAACACGGATTTGCTGGCACAGAGGCTGAATGGCTCAAAAGTTTGAAAGGTGTTGATGGCAAGGACGGAGTAAACGGCAAAGACGGATGTGACGGTAGAAATGGCGTTGATGGTTTACCTGGTAAAGATGGAAAGGATGGTGCAGACGGACTTCCGGGGCATGATGGAATTGACGGCAAATCCGCCTATATTATTGCTGTAGAACATGGATTTTCAGGAATAGAAACAGAATGGCTGCAAAGCCTCAAAGGTGCTGACGGCAAAGACGGAATCACTCCCGATATGTCAGACTATGCAACAAAAGCTGATATTGCAGATTTACAGGAGCAAATCAGGCAAATATCCGGCATCAGCTATATTTCTGTATTTGAAAGTGGTTCTGATGTCTTGCAGAAATACGGCGACAGCATCTACACTTATTACAATGACGGTTATCGTTCTTTTGCAGGATTTGCAGAGAGTTATCCGCACTTTTGTTCTGCTGAAAACAACTATGCTCTGTATTTCAATCAGAACGATTTCAGTTGGGCAAGAAGTGTTTTTGTGATATTTCTGACACCAATCTCAATAACAGGTTCTATGCATTTGCTTCTGGATTATCTGGTCGGTGCATCACAGGACGCTGAATTTTATCTTGTAAAAAAGACAGAAAAAACAGGTTCTGAACTTGCTCAGTATATTTACGAGGAAATCAAAGCGGAAAATGCTTTGAAATTATCATTTAAATGGCTCTACTCCGATACTTTTATTTCTGTGATGCAGTCACTTGAAAACGTATCGGATGGAGAATATTATCTTGCTTTCAAAGGCATATCGGATAATTCACATCCGATGGTGAAGTCTATTAAATTTATGAAGACCTGCAAATAAAAGTCAACCCCTAAAATTAAAAAAACAGAAAAAATTTTCTGAAAGAAAAAAGGACACGACAAAAAGACTGCCTGAGCAGCCTAAAAAATTTTTAGCGGGTCGGCAACCTTGACAGAACATCATAAAAATGCTCTGTATGTCGTGCCGACGGTAAGGAACTCATGAATAGACAATTATGTCATCTGTTCTGAGACATTCAAAACTTCTTTTACTCTTGCATAATAGATACGCAGGAATTTGTTTGCAGCTGCATTTATGTATGAGTAATAGTGCTTGCCTTCAGATTTCTTTTTAATGAGAAAATCATAAACAGGATTGTCCTGCGGCTTAGTTTGCAGAAGCACCTGCATAATGATGAACAATGTTCGTCTGAGGGCTCCGGAACCTTTCTTTGTCATCGGATTTGATCTGGTAGTTTTCTGACCTGAATCGTTATTCTCGCTGTCATAGCCAAAATAAGCAGTAATTGCTTTTCTGCTGTGAAAACGTCTTGGATCTCCTATTTCAGCCATAAGCTGAGGACCTACAGCTTTTCCGACACCATACATGTTCATTACAGTATCATATTCGGGAAGCTTAGAAGCAACACGGTTCATTTCAGACTGTATGGCATGACAGTTTTCCGTAGCAGAAATAAGCATTTTTGCCGCTTGTACAACAGAGAAAACGATTGCTTTATCAGAAGAAACGCTGCTGACACAATCCTTTGCAAAAGCGTATATTTTCTCGCATGATGATTCTGTGAAGTGATATGAGTTTTTATCAGACCACTTCTTGTATTTCTTTGCAAAAGCCTTTATGGTAAGCTTGGAAATCATGTCACAGTGAGAAAATTCCAATACAAAGTCCACCCACTTCTCGTGACCATCAGATTCTCTGGAAGGTGATGTGAACAGCTTGTTGATTCCAGGGAAAGTAAGGTCAAGCAACGAAATCAGATTATTATTCATCATGGTTTTCAGCTTTATTGACTGCTGATATTGTCTGTTCATCAGTTTTAAGGATTTTCTCAAATCTTCCTGAGAAGTATATTCCTTCAGGTCAAGCCAGTAAGTTAACGCATATGAAGCGATTTTTACCGAATCCTTCTTATCCGTTTTTGGCTTTCTTAACGTGTTTCCACCGAAGTCACTGATTAACACAGGATTGACTACGGAAACAAATATATTTTGTTCGTGGAGGTAGCGGGCAATGGATTCAAAATAGTTTCCTGTTGCCTCCATGACAACCTTTGTCTCACCGGGGAGCTTCTTGATTAAATCAGCTAATGCTCTTAAATCACTTCCGGTGTGAGCAACATCAAAAGGCGAAACCACAACCTCACCATAAGGGCGAAGTACAGCAACTGTACTTTTACCTTTGGAAACATCAATACCTATTGCGTTCATAATATTTTACCTCTCTTGATTTGATATTGTAATCGGGCAAACCATGCTTTACTCATTACCTATTCAATCTGTTTGGTGACACGAACGCACAGTATTCTGTGGCCCAACCTGCATAAACCGAACGCTATAATGAAAGCATGGATGACTGTCTTTGCTACGGGCGCTTTGTCCCAAGGAGTGATACGTCAGTCCAATCACTGCTTTCAGTATAGCTTAAGTAACAAATGCGTGTAAACCCTTACCGGCTTGTAAGGTGTTACCCGACTAATTATATTGTAACAGGAGTGATTTTGATGAGTAGAAAAAATGCAAATAACGACGGCTCTATTCGCAAGCGTGCCAATGGGACGTGGGAAGGGCGTTACACGGACGGTTACAATGATGCTGGAAAGCAAATCCAGCGTTCTGTCTACGGTAAAACTCGAAAAGAAGTAGCAGACAAAATACGAGATATTTTGGTGAAGAAGCAATCTGGTACATACGTTGCACCCTCTCAGCACCTGCTCAGCGACTGGATGACGCAATGGCTGCAAACCTATGCGAAGAATGCCATTAAGCCTTCCACCTATATCAGTTATGAAGGTTACATTTACAACCATATCAATCCTGCCCTTGGTGGTTATCCCATCCAACAAATCACTACGCCGATGGTACAGGAATTTTACAATCAGAAATTCCAGTCCGGTAGCAAGAAAGGCGGCGGTTTATCTCCTAAGACTTTGCGAAATATGCACAATATGTTCCATCAGGCGATGGAGCAAGCTCGTATCAATGGTATGATTGCAGTCAATCCAACAGATGGCACGACATTGCCACGCAGAGAACAAAATGAAATGCGTGTTCTATCGCTGGAAGAAGAACGCCAGTTGCTGTCAGTTATTGGAATGCATCGTTTGGGCATGGCAATTCTCTTTGACCTTGCCACTGGGCTTCGCATCGGAGAACTCTGTGCTCTCAAATGGTCGGACATTAACTTTCAAAAAGCAGACAGTGAAAATTAGCCGTACCTTGCAGCGAATCAAAAAGAGTCAGACGGAACGGGACGACGATCTTTCGTATGGGCACTGCACACATATCATGGAAGCATCTGTGAAAACGCAGAGCGGCTTCCGAGAAATCCCCATTCCAAGAAACGTATTTGCAAAGCTTATGGAATACAAGGTGAGAATTCAAGATCAGGAAAAAGCTATGTGTTGCGGTTGTTATACGGATAACGGCTACCTCTTTGCATCGCCTACAGGTGGCTGTGTAGAGCCGAGTCATATGCGGGATGTGCTGAATGATCTGTTGCAAGTTGCCGGAATCGATCATGTGAATTTCCATGCTTTGCGGCATACGTTTGCCACTCGAGCCATTGAACGTGGCGTAAATGTAAAAACGCTCAGTGATATTCTGGGACATAGTCAAGTGCAGATTACCATGGACTTGTATTGTCATACTTCCCTTGACCATATGCGGGATGTGATGAACAGTATGGCAGATTTGTTTTGATGAATAAGAAAGGCAACAGGAGGGCTTGAGAGGCTCTCCTGTTGCTTTTTTTGTAGAGTTAAAAGTTTTTTAGCTCGTTTTTTCATAAAGAGCATGATATAATATAGAAAAAGAAATATTAAAAAGGAGATAATTGGTAAATATGTCTGAATTAGATTATGAAATGGATCATTACTGTCCTGCATTTCAAAAGACTATTTGCAGTGACCTTTGCTTTGAATCGATTATGGCACTTTCTCGTTCTGTAAAAGTCGAATCTGTTCCAGAATTAAAAGAAATAAAAGACGTTGAAAAAGCACGAAAGATATGTGATGAATGTTCTTACAGTGATATGGGATAAAGTCTCTGTAAAGTATAATGCAGAAAGGAATGAAAAACCAAGTTACATACTGATTGATTCACAGGGCGTGGAAAACACATTATGGAGAAAATTATGGATATATTATGATTTATTATTTTTCTAAGCTTTAAAGTTCCTATAAATATAGATTTTAAATATAATTTTCTTCCTGTTGTTTCTCCAGCAGTTCTTTGAAATTCGACTTTGAGATTTTCAAACCATTCGAGCCAAGCCTGATTACTTTCGGATAGCCATTATCCGGTTTCTCCATTTCAGAAATCGTACTTCGGCTGTTTATTTTTCCTGTTGTACTATGTGGCATCGGACCAACTATCACGAGACGATAATTAATATTCCATTGTAGCTTTTTGAAATTATAGGTTTCAATCGCATCATAATCAAGGCAGAATTCAAATCTGTCTTTATCAAGTCCGAGATTCTTAATAATGCCTAATAAGTCACGCTCTTTAACCTGAGAGTCTCCGATCACAACAATTTTACCGTCTTTACAGGTTTCGTAAAAAGAAGTGCAGGGCTTTATCAGCTCCTGAAATCCCCAGCTTTCAAGAAGATGTTCAAGTTCATTCATTCTATTGGCAAGATATATTTTAGCAGTTACTGCATCAATGACGTATTCTAAGCAATTAAGATTCAACACAACGATCCTTCCTCATTATTAAGAAGAGTTCTTTTTCTTTCAAGCAGTCGCTGCATTTTTCGTTGCAAGATTTCGTATTCATTGAGTGCAGCCTGATATTTTACTGCGATTGCATTCTGTTCCTCAAGTGAAGGAAGCGGAATCAAAATACTTTTTACGGCTTCGGCTGAGATGGTTTTTACTGCAGAGCCGCCAGACGCATAATTAAGCGTTTCTTCGCCAAGTTCACTGTCAAAGAATGCCTGAACGAAATATGGGTTTACCTTGCTTTCATCAAGCTCGATGATGTAAAGATTTTCTGTTGCCACAATTACCTGATCATTGGCAGTATTAACAACTGCTGAACGGAAGGTAGGAGACGCCATTTTAGAAAGAACAAGCGAATTGTTGGGGGCAACAAATTTTTCAAGTGCCTTCGGGAGTTCCGAAATATACTGCTTGCCATCCTCAATATCAATGGAACCGTTTATTATATTGGACAATGAAATATATCTGAATTTCGTAGGCAACACTGATTTATAGGACTCTAAAAGGTTTGCTTTCACTTGAGTACCACGTGTGATTGATTTGATTACACTTTCAAAGGGAACGCCGTTTTCGACTATCGGCTTTTCAAGGTAATGTGCAGCTACAAGCGTGTAATCATGTTCGCTCAATTCGGTAGGAGTCAATTCAATTGTATTTTCACCACCATTAGAAATGCAATTGGTAATCGCTTCGATATCATCATCCGAAAGCACGTTAATTCGTCTGCCTTTTTTTGAATACATATCCTGTGCATTAATCAACTTAATTTTGCTGTTATTATGACTAATAACAATCATTGTTGTAGAAATACTGGATTCTATAAACAGCTTGGTAGGAAGATTAACAACCGCTTCAATATATCCATTTTCTACTAAAAATTGTCGCATATAAACATCCGGCTTATTAAAAGCTGCACCATTTGTCATAATTGCAACAGCTTTTCCATTTTCCTTGAGTAAGCGAACGATGGTAGCATTAAATAACCAGTCAGAAGAGCATCTGGATATTTGTGTGCTATCCAGATGGAAGTATTCTTGCAGCTCATGGCGGCACGCATCCAGTTCAGAACCGCGAAGAGCGAACGGATAATTGGAAAAAATCTTATTATAGGTTTTCGTGTACTTGTAGGTAAGTGCATTGTTTAATATAAATGTATAATTGTCACCTAACAAAGATGCCTTGAGAATTGCAATGTCATTGACATTATAATTGATCTCAATTCCGGTATATGTGTCAAACATCTGATTGAAAAGAGCATATACAGGAAATGTTGCTGTTCCAGAACAGATCTCCAATACGGAATCATTGTTGCCAATATTTAAGATTTTACTTGCGAGGGTGATGAGCGAAGTTGGTGTACTCATGTTAAAGAAAGCGTTTTCATATAAAACTACTTCTTTGAGTTCTTCTGTTTCGAACTTATCAATGAAACTTACAACGGTATCCCATAAACCGTTCAGTGTTCTTGAAAGAACGTCCGATACACTTTCAGACAAATTTGCTGTTTCTAAAAATGCATTCAGTGACGCGAAACTTGCGGATTGATCTTCCTGTAAGACTGACAGTGTATATGCTGTTGCAATCACAGCATACCCAGAAAAGGAAATTTTCGAGCGATACGCATCACTCAGTTCGTATGAGATTTCATGAATTCTTTCGAGTGTAGATTTCAATTTAATTTCTCCTTTTCTTGTTTAGGTAATTGATAACCTTAACGTAACTACATCATACCACACTTTGATTTTTCTGTCAATAGCTCTGAGGTAATTTATAACCTCATTTCTGATTTCTGTATATATGCACATATTGCAGCTGCTATGTTCCGCATTTAATTGTGCAAAATGATGATATTCTGCAAATGAAACAGTATGCTATTGACAATTTATCAAGAATGTCTGATAAGCTATCTATGCTCAAGCAGATTCTTAACATAAATGAGAGAAGATTGATTACATTGCAAAGCAATTTCTTATGAACTCTGACTTCATCTCTAAATTTGAAAATATTATGTAATATCAGTATATAATTTTATTCTGCATACTTAGCCTGAATGGTCGAATACTGAAAAATGTCTTTTTAAAGGTGCATACTCTGCCACTTCCATTTTTTCCATTATAATTTTCACTGTAACACGTTATTTTCACATCTGTGAATCAATCTACAGATTTACAGCCATCTATTATATTATTTTTCACGATAAAGGAATGCAGAAAGACGATTTATCAAGAATGAGATAGAAAAGGGGATATACAGGGCAGATGTTCATATATCCTTTTTGTTTGTAAATTTTTTGAAAACAGCACTCAAAAGAGTGTTTTTTAGACATTTTCTCTTCCTCAATAACTCAAAAAATACCCTCACCGAAAATCGGTAAGGGTATGGTAAGGGTATGAGGCATATTTCAGTCATACGATGCGTTTCATAAAAGAGACAATAAAAAAGCACGCAGCCTCGATAAAGTGCCGAAACTACGTGCTTTTCCTGCTCTCAGTTATCTTTCAGATAACTGTTCCTGGTTGCGGGAGCCAGATTTGAACTGACGACCTTCGGGTTATGATGGATTTATTTTATATTTTTGATACATTTTAGACATACACAAATCGTACAATAACGGCGATATTGCGTTATTTTTTTTATTTTGGCATTCATCAGCTTACGCACTGCGTACATAATATTGGGGTCAGTTTTGGGGTCAAAAAACGAATCCTTTTTTGATCCGTTCGATTTTGCAAGTGTGATGCTTCTCCTTATCATAGTTTATACCAACCAAAAGAACTTCACCGCTATAATTCTGCAAGCAATCCAGATAATCTTTCTTTTTAATCTGCTTCACTGCCTCTTCTGCGGAATGCCCCCACTTCAATTCAACAATCAGAGCAGGCAGATTACAATTTCGATTTGGCTCAAATACAATATCTGCAAACCCTTTTCCAGCTGGCATTTCCCGATGCAGGGTATAGTTCTTTTGAGCAGAGTAGTATGCCAAGGAAATCACACAAGACAATGCATTTTCATCGTTGTATTTCAAGATGGATACATTTGCTTGATGTACTTGTTCGATTAGTTCTGCAACAGTTTCTTCGTCACCTGAAAGTGTTGCTTGCAATAACTTTTCAGAAGAATGAATTGCCTGTACAACTGGTTCCCATCCGCCGTCTTCAATGGAGTTGATAAACTCTTGCCGAACTTCTCCGTTTGGAATCCATACGACACGATTCTGTTCATCATAAGTCAAGTATCCCAGATGCACCAACAGCGTGAGAACATCATCTGCACTATAAAATGTAGTCATATCGTTCTGAAATTTATCCGGATTTACGGGAACTGTTTCTCCTGCAATCATCTGTATAATCTTGTCACGCAGCCCATCTTGATTCAAGTC
>ENA-ORTN01003573-ORTN01003573.1-human-gut-metagenome-genome-assembly--contig:-NODE-3573-length-10542-cov-4.409745_pt1 | contig 10542 bp, 4 predicted proteins | sample MGYA00242070_ERZ509189 | MGnify/ENA primary metagenome ERZ509189 (study PRJEB26280, sample SAMEA2338821) | human gut metagenome | biome: human gut; feature: human-associated habitat; material: faeces...
AGAAGAATCCGGCACCGGACAAAGCAACACAGCAGATGGCATGGGTGAAGCACATGAACAGCCTGAAAGCACAGGCAGAGGAAATCGTGACAGCGGAGCTTATCAACAGCTGAGTTTGAACCTTTTCCTTTCAGAATCAGAACAAATCAGCTTTATTGACGAAGCAGAGAGCAAAACGCTCTCTGCTTTTTCTTTATCTGAAAATCAGATCGACCAGGTGCTTACTGTTGGCGGAAATGAAGCTAATCTCCGAATGATGGTGGCACTGGAATATATGAAAGGAAAATCCACAGAGGAGATTGCAAAGCGTCTGCCTGCACTCTATCGTGGCAGCAATGGCTTTAAATTGGATAGTCATGAGGTCAGCGCATGGTTTGATGAGCAGTGTATTCATCTTGCCAGAGGAAAGACTGCCCGTTTTGCACCGTCCAGACAGATCGTATCCTGGCAGGAAGCCGCCGAGCGTATCGGTAAGTTACTGGAGAATGGCGAGTATGCCACCAATGTAGAGTTGGTGGAGGCTCCGGGTTATGAGAGAACAAAGGTCGCAGAATCTCTTTGGTATTTGTATCATGATCTTTCTGATAATGCCAGAGAACAAGGCTTCTTCCCTTCTTTACAGGAAGTCCGCAGTGTGGGATTTCCGGCAGAAACAGCAGAGCTGGCTGAAAAGCTGAATGATAGTCAATTCAGAGCCGGACTGAAAGCTGAATATCAGAACTTTTTACAGGCACACAATGAGGATTCTTCTTTGCTGCGATTCCATTATCACAAATTGGAACGCTTGGCACAGCGACTGGATGAGCTTGATCTGCCACTCAGAGAATATCAGAGCAGTATGACCATGCCACCTCTTGTCCGTCAGTTTATTACGGATGATGAAATCAATGAATCCCTGTCCGGGGGCAGTGGTTTCTCTGGTGGAAAAGCCCGTATTTATGAGTATTGGCAGAAAGGACATTCTGCAAAAGAAAAAGCGGACTTTTTGAAAAATGAGTATGGGACAGGCGGTCGTTCTCATGCGCTTTCCGGTGCTTCTGGCAGTGGTGAAGATCACGATGCCAAAGGAATCCGATACACCAAAAGCGGCTGTGATAAGGTGCAGCTGTCCTGGACACAGGTTGCCAATCGCATTGATTCGTTGATTAAGCAGGAGCGTTATATTTCTCCTGAAGTTTTGAAAGATGTTCAACAAGAACGAGCATCGGATATAGAAAACGAGCCGAATCCTGTGGGACGCATTGAATATCTTGGAACAAATGGCAGACCGGGTGAAGTGATTGAATATACTGATCCGGAACAGTTTATCAAGAATATTGAAGATGAAACATTCTATGGTGTTCCATTCACTGTTGTTCTGTATCGGGACGAACAGGGAAACACCATCCCACAAGATTTTCTCAGCGAACTTGACCCACCGCCGAAAGGCTTCCGTGTGGAAGATGCTCCGGTAATCGACTTGGAGGAAGAAGCACCCTCTGTGGATGAAGCAGAAGAAAGCCCGTTTGTTGCACAGGTCATGCGTGATGTAGAAGCTATTGCTGCCGAAGAAGAATCCTATGAGCGATTCAGTGTGATTGAAACAGAAAACGGTTATGCTGTCTGGGATGATATTCGGGATGAAATCTATGTAGATGATGAGGGTGTCAGTGAGGAATTCACCAGTGAGTGGCAGGCAAACGATTATTTGCAGGAAGTCAAAAAAGCGGTTTCTGCCAAAGAATCTGCGGAGTGGCTGTACAATGAACGCTCTAAATTTGAAGCAACACAGGAACCGGTTTATCAGGTGGGTGACACTGTTTTTCTGGAGGGAGAAGCATACAATATCACTGCCATTGGAACTACTGATGTACAGTTGCTGCCTCCAGGAATGGTGTACCCAATTTATCGGGCGGAAAGCAAAGAGAATTTTGAACGCCTTTTAAGACAGGATGAACGCAATGCCCGATTTATTTCAGGTGAAGAACCGGAAAAAACTGTTGCCACAGCTGAGCCGGAACATTTTATCGACCATTACTATGTGGTAGAAGATTTGCAGGTTCGAGGGGCGCTTCAGCTCAAGGAGTACAGCACATTCGAGGACGCAATGAGAGCATACAAGTCCCTTCCATCTGAAAGAATGAAAGCTCTGGGAGTGCAAAACACACGGACTCCATTCCCCGGTAGCCTGGATCTGATTCAGTGTAAAGATGGCGAAGATAAACTTGTCCAGGACTACACAAAAGTTGCTGGTTGGGAAAACCCTGAGATTCTGGACTTGGTTCAAAAAATTGAAACTGCAATTCAAACAAAGGAAAGTCCCGATATTCCAGCAATCAATTTTCACATCACAAATGACCATCTTGGCGAGGGCGGAGCGAAAGCAAAATTCAGAGCCAATATGGATGCAATCCGTGTCCTAAAAGAATTGGAGTTTGATGAGCGAAATGCTACTCCGGAAGAACAGGAAATCCTTTCCCAATATGTCGGTTGGGGTGGGCTTGCAGCTGCTTTTGATGAAAACAAGGCAAGCTGGGCTGAGGAGTTCAGAGAACTTTATACAGCCCTGTCTCCGGAAGAATATGCCGCAGCACGAGCTAGTACCCTGAATGCCCACTATACCAGTCCTACCGTCATTCGTGCCATCTATGATGCGGTCGGACAGATGGGATTTGAAACAGGAAATATTCTGGAACCTGCAATGGGTATCGGTAACTTTTTCGGTATGCTCCCTGACGCCATGCGAAACAGCAATCTCTATGGAGTGGAGTTGGACTCCATCAGTGGGCGTATCGCTCAGAAACTCTATCCTAACGCTGAAATCAAGGTGGCGGGCTTTGAAACTACGGATCGCCGGGATTTTTATGATTTGGCAGTCGGCAACGTTCCGTTCGGCAACTATAAGGTTTCGGATAAGCCCTATGATAAGTTGGGGTTCTCTATTCATAACTATTTTTTCGCAAAAACGCTCGATCAGGTTCGTCCGGGCGGTGTGGTTGCATTTGTGACCAGCCGTTTTACGATGGACTCAAAAAATTCTGATGCCAGAAAATATATGGCACAGAGAGCGGAACTCCTGGGAGCCATTAGACTGCCCAATACGGCATTTAAGGCAAACGCCGGTACAGAGGTTGTATCTGACATCATTTTCCTGCAAAAGCGTGACCACCCCATCGACATCATGCCGGACTGGGTGCAGCTGAATACTACACCGGATGGTTACACCATGAACAGCTACTTTGTAGAGCATCCGGAAATGGTTTTGGGAGAACTTTCTATGGAAAGTACCCAATATGGTAAGGATGATCTCACAGTCCGTCCCCGTGAAGATATGGAACTGGCTGACCTTCTTCGTGAAGCTGTTACCCGTATCGGTGGCACTTATGCTCCTGCGGAGCTAACTGAAGAAGCAAACAGCCAGGAAAAAGAACAGATTACCATTCCTGCCCGCCCAGATGTGAAAAACTTCTCCTACACGGTTGTAGACGATGAGGTATATTTCCGGGAAAACTCTGTCATGCGTCTGGTAGAGCTGAACGACAAAGCCAAAGAACGTGTCAGCGGCATGGTGGAACTTCGCCGCATTGTAAATGAACTGATTGAATATCAGCTGGAGGACTATCCGGATGATATGATTCAGGCAAAACAGGTAGAGCTGAATGCTGCCTATGATGCGTTTACCGCAAAAAACGGGTTAATCAACAACAGAGCCAACAGTCAGGCTTTTGCTGATGATTCCAGCTATTATCTTCTGTGTTCACTGGAAAACTTGGATGAGGATGGTCATCTCAAGAGCAAAGCGGATATGTTCACTAAGCGTACCATTAAACCGGAACGTAAAGTGAACAGCGTGGATACACCGTCTGAAGCACTTGCGATTTCTATTGGTGAGCATGGCAAGGTGGATTTGCCTTATATGGCAGAACTGCTGGGGACTCCCGGCGAATATGATTCCATTAAAACCGAGCTGCAAGGTGTGATTTTTAAAGACCCAATGGCTCCGGATGACCCTGTTTCGGGCTGGCAGACAGCCGATGAGTATCTTTCCGGCGATGTGAGAAGTAAGCTGAGGATTGCACAGATGGCTGCACAGAAAGACAGTTCTTTTGAAATCAATGTGCAGGCACTGGAAAAGGCGCAGCCGAAGGATTTGGATGCTTCTGAAATTGATGTCCGTCTGGGCGCAACATGGATTGATTCTGCCTATATCCAGCAGTTCATGCAGGAAACTTTTGAAACTCCGTATTATCTCCGCCGCACGATTGAGGTCAAATTTTCGGAACTGACAGCAGAATGGAGAATCAACGGAAAGAGTTCTCCGAGCCAGAATGATGTGGCAGCATACACGACCTATGGTACGGAACGTGCCAACGCCTACCGTATTTTAGAGGAAACTCTGAATCTGAAAGATATTCGTATCTACGACACCATTGAGGATGCGGATGGCAAGCAGAAGCGTGTGCTGAACAAAAAGGAAACTACTCTGGCACAGCAGAAACAACAGGCAATCAAGGATGCGTTCCGAGACTGGATTTGGAAAGACTCGCACCGCCGTGAAGCACTTGTGACCAAGTATAATGAACTGTTTAACTCCACCAGACCTCGTGAATACGATGGTAGCCATATCCGATTTGGTGGCATGAATCCCGATATAACCCTTCGGGAACACCAGCGAAATGCCATTGCCCATGTGCTGTATGGTGGGAATACCCTGTTGGCACATGAGGTTGGTGCGGGCAAAACCTTTGAAATGGCGGCTTCCGCTATGGAAAGTAAACGCCTGGGACTGAGCCAGAAGGCATTGTTTGTTGTTCCCAACCATCTGACCTTGCAGTGGGCAAATGAATTTCTTCATCTGTATCCCAGTGCCAAACTTCTGGTGGCAACCAAAAAGGATTTTGAAACGGCAAACCGCAAGAAATTCTGTGCGAGAATTGCCACCGGTGACTATGATGCAGTCATTATCGGTCACAGTCAGTTTGAAAAAATCCCTCTTTCTCCGGAACGTCAGGAGCGCCAGCTGCGTGAACAGATTGATGAGATTGAGGGAGCGATTGCAGAACTCAAATATCAGAACGGCGAGAATTTCACCATCAAACAGATGGAGAAAACGAGAAAATCCCTGCAAACCAGACTGGATAAACTTCTCTCTACTGACAGAAAGGATGATGTTGTTACCTTTGAACAGCTGGGCGTTGATCGGCTGTTTGTAGACGAGAGCCACGCTTTCAAAAACCTCTTTTTGTACACAAAAATGAGGAATGTCGCTGGTCTTTCCACTTCGGAAGCACAGAAATCTTCGGATATGTTTATGAAGTGCCGCTATATGGATGAATTGACCGGCGGGCGAGGCGTTATCTTTGCAACAGGTACTCCCGTATCGAACTCCATGACGGAGCTTTATACTGTTATGCGATACCTTCAGTACGGCACACTTCAAAAGAAAAATCTGACCCATTTTGACTGCTGGGCATCTACCTTTGGTGAAACAACCACCGCTATTGAGTTGGCTCCGGAAGGAACCGGCTATCGTGCCAGAACCAGATTTGCAAAGTTTTTTAATCTTCCGGAACTCATGAATATGTTTAAGGAAGTTGCGGATATTAAAACCTCCGACCAGCTTCACCTCCCAGTGCCGGATGCGAAATTTGAAACGGTTGTTGTGCAGCCTTCTGATTATCAGCAAGACATGGTAGCAGACCTTTCGGAACGTGCAGCGGCGGTTCATTCCGGTATGGTTGACCCATCCGAGGACAATATGCTCAAGATTACCGGCGATGGAAGAAAGTTGGGGTTAGATCAGCGTTTAATCAATCCTCTGTTGCCAGATGACCCGGAAAGCAAGCTCAATGCCTGTGTGCAAAATGTGCTGCGGATTTGGGAAGAAGGAAAAGCTGACAGGCTGACCCAGCTTCTGTTCTGTGACCTCTCCACCCCGAAAAACGATGGCACGTTTAATGTTTATGATGACATCAAGGCGAAGCTGATAGCAGCCGGTGTGCCAGAGAAAGAAATTGCATTTATTCACGATGCAGATTCTGAAGCAAAGAAAAAAGAATTGTTTGCAAAGGTGCGTACTGGTCAGGTTCGTGTGCTGATGGGCAGTACACAGAAAATGGGAGCCGGAACAAACTGCCAGGATCGCTTGGTGGCGCTTCATCACTTGGATGTGGGCTGGCGTCCATCTGATATGACCCAGCGAAATGGTCGAATTATCCGTCAGGGCAATCAAAACAAGGAGGTTCAGATCTATCAGTATGTAACCGAGGGAACTTTTGATGCGTATCTTTATCAGACACTGGAAAACAAGCAAAAATTCATTTCTCAGATTATGACCTCGAAATCGCCTGTCCGTTCCTGTGATGATGTAGACGAGCAAGCTCTGTCCTATGCCGAAATTAAGGCTCTGTGTGCCGGGAATCCGTTGATTAAAGAAAAAATGGACTTGGACATTGATGTGGCAAGGCTTAAGGTTCTAAAAGCTGACCATCAGAGCCAGCAGTATCGCATGGAAGATAAACTCCTGAAATACTTCCCTGCGGAGATTGAAAGGCAGACAGGCTATATTCGTGGATTTGAAGCAGACATCCAAACGGTTACAACTCATCCGCAGATTGTGGAAGGATTCTGCGGTATGGAAATTTTGGGCAAGCACTATATGGAAAAAGAGGATGCCGGTGAAATGATTCTTGCCGCCTGCAAGGAGATGAAAGCGACCGAGCCAATCCCTCTTGGCAGTTATCGTGGTTTTCAGATGGAACTTTCCTTTGATAGTTTCCGGCATGACTTTGATATTACCCTGAAAGGCGCTGTAAGCCATCGTGTATCGCTTGGAACTGATGCCAGGGGAAATATCATCCGACTGGATAATGCCCTCTCCAGCATCCCTGAGAAGCTGGAGAAAGCCCATGAACAGCTCACCAATCTTCAAAATCAGCAGGAAGCGACCAGAGCGGAACTAGGAAAACCCTTCCCACAGGAAGCGGAGCTTGCTGAAAAAAGTGCTCGTCTGGCAGAACTGGATGCGGCTCTTAATATGGAGGACTCCATGCCGGAGCGTGAGGAAGCAGAACAGGCAGATAAACCTTCTGTGCTGGCAGATCTGAAAGCCAAGTCAGAGCATATTCCTCCATATCGAGCATCTGGTGGGCGTGAGGAGGTGCTGTAATGGGCAGACGGGACCAGGATGTTCACTTCCTGGCATCGAAAGAGGAAGTACAGCGAATCCATGAAAAAATGGATGAGCTAGGTATCCGGAGCATGGGGGCATATCTTAGGAAGATGGCTCTGGATGGATACTGCATCAACCTGGATTTACAGGATGTGAAAGAGCTGGTTTCCCTTCTGAGAAGATGCAGCAACAACCTGAATCAGTATGCTAAAAGAGCCAATGAAACCGGCAATATTTATGAGTCGGACATCAGGGATTTGCAGGAACGATTGGAGGAAATCTGGACAGACATGAAGGAGGTGCTGGTGTGCCTGTCCAGTATTCAGTAATCATAAAAATGGGCTGTGGCAAGAAAATTGCCGCAGCCGTACATATTGACATCATTGTGTTTTATTTTTCAAAACAGTATAATGAAGATAAGAAAGGGGTGTGTTTCTATGAGGTTTCTGAAATTTGTAGGGAAAATGGTCTTAAAGCTGGTTGCGTTGCCTGTGCTGTTCGTATTAGGTCTGATTTGCCTTCTGGCAAAACTTGTCGTGAATGTTTCTTCCTTTGCCATAGGAGCACTGATCTTATATATTCTTGGTTGCTGCATTTACTGCGTTTTTCAATCTCTGTGGTTGCAGCTTGGTCTATTGGTTGGAATTGGGCTGGCGGTTTATGCGGTGTTGTTCCTGTTTGTCCTGTTCCAAGAAATCGGAGAACATATCAAAGAAAACCTACGTGATTTTATCTTTTCATAAAATTACCAATAAGGCTGCCTGCGGGCAGTCTTATTTTTTGAGAGGATGGTGAGAAAATGGCAGCAACAAGACTGATTGCCCTTCATATTAACAAGGGAAAAACGGTAGCACAGTGTCTGGCAGATCGTACAGATTATTCCCAAAATGCTGCGAAAACAGAAGATGGAAAATATATCAGCTCTTATGAATGTGACCCCAAAACAGCCGATGAAGAATTTCTCCTGACCAAAAGACAATATCAGCATATCACAGGCAGACAGCAGAAAAATGACATCATTGCCTATCAGATACGCCAGTCATTTAAGCCGGGAGAGATTACTCCAGAAGAAGCCAACCAAGTCGGATATGAAACAGCAATGCGTTGGACAAAAGGAAAACACGCCTTTATCGTGGCGACACATATTGATCGTTCTCATATCCATAACCATATCATTTATAACTCCACTTCTCTGGACTGTACCCGTAAATTCAAGAACTTTTTTCTTTCCGGGCTTGCGGTTCAGCGATTAAGCGATATGGTTTGTATTGAGCATGGCTTATCAATTATAGAGCCAAAGCCATACCGGGAACGAGTCAAGAGAACGATCTATCCGAAAAAGCGTACCAAGCGTGATGAGCTGTGTGCGGCAATCGACCAGATATTAAAAAAGAAACCAAAAGATTTTTCGGATTTTGTTTTTCAGCTTTCAGAGCTGGGGTATGAATTTAAGGATGGAAAGCAACCGGCTTTCCGGCATAGTGGGGAGAAGCGATTTATTCGTCTGCGCTCTCTTGGAGAGGGATACAGTCAGGAGGATATAATTGCAATTCTGTCCGGTAAGTCTGTTCAGAAAGCATCCAGAGCAAGCAGGCAGGTTCATACTCAAAGAGAGTTTAATCTGCTGATAGATATTCAGGAAAAGATGGCAGAAGGTAAATCAGCGGGCTATGAGCGGTGGGCAAAGAAATATAACCGCAAAGAAGCTGCCCGAACGGTTTGCCTTTTGAAAGAAAAAGGCATCAGCAATTATGAAGAATTGACTGCCTTGACAGAACAGCTCAGTAGCCGCTTTGCAGAGCTATCTGATACTATTAAAGCCAATGAAAAAAGAATGGTTGAGATTGGAGCATTACAGACTCACATCAACAACTATTCAAGAACCAGATCGGTGTATGAAGCCTATCGCAAATCTGGATACAGCATAAAATTCTTTGAAGAACATCGAGAAGAAATCCAAATTCATAAAGCGGCAAAGAAGGCGTTCGATCAGCTTCCTGGTAAAAAGGTTCCTACTAGACAATCTTTGAATGAAGAGTATCATCGCCTTTTATCAGGAAAAAAGGAAGCTTATGCCGAGTACCGACAAGTGAAAAAGGATATGCAGGAATACTTGATTGCAAAACAAACTGTAGAACATATTCTTGGTATTGATCGGAAAAATAGGATTATAACGCAACAGCAAAATTTGGATTAGTATATTTTAAATTGTAGGACAAAAATGGGAAATCGTAAAAACCATAGCGTTTTAACGATTTCCCATTTTTATTCATAATAATGTTATTTAACGATAAAAGCATTTTCTTATTTTATCACCAAAATAGAAGGGACTTCTTGTGCATAAAAAGCAATTTACGAGAATTAACCCCACCGTAATGATATAAATAAGTACTAAGTGCTTTTCATAAAAAGTAGGATTAGCTATAAATGGAAACGGATTTATAATTGATTCTGTTTGGCAATTGATATTCCAATATAGCCAGAAAATACCAGAAAATCCATAACCAATATAAACGTTGCTAAAGATCGTACTAATTGTCATGGATATAGCTGATACAAACAAGCAACCACCTATCACGATTGCGATGGCATTTATTATAGAAATAGGTTCAGCAGACACTTCGCCTTGAAATTGCTGTATTATCCGAAAGATGATATTTTCTACAATAACAAAAATAATGAGAAGTGCCACTGTAATCAAATATCGTTCTACAAAAAATTTGATCGGTTTTTTATTTGTCAAATACATTATTTCTTCGGTATGACTTTCTTTATATAATAAGTTAATATCAGAAAAAAGAACAATACCTACGAATGGCATATAAATTGACGATACGTTTACAAAATCAAAATATGTGGTAAAATAATAAAAACAGATAAGAATTACGAGAGGTAAAAGGGGCGGAATTTTGGAATTTCGTCTTTTTATAAAAAACATGAACAAAAATTTTATCATTTATCTTTGTGTTATTAATATCATTACATTCCTGGCATTTGGCCAGGACAAATGGAAAGCGAAGAATGACGAGTGGCGAACCAGCGAGAAGACTCTTCTTGGGTTTGCATGCATCGGTGGTTCTGTGGGAGCATGGATCGGAATGCATGTATTCCACCATAAGACAAGAAAGAACGAGTTCCGGTATGGGATTCCGGCGATTTTTGCAGTGCAGGTGATTCTTACACTGATTCGATATTCGGGAATCTTGAGGTGATGAAATATGCCATTACAAATGGAAAAAGTTATGGTATATTTTTTCGAAAAGATTCGCTTGTTATCAGGCGCTTACAGTGGTATGATAAGCCTGATATGTAAATATCATAGTAAATTTTATAAAAAAGAAGGGAACAAAAAACGTGACCTACAAAGAAGCAAGGGTATATTTGGACGAGAT
>ENA-ORTN01003580-ORTN01003580.1-human-gut-metagenome-genome-assembly--contig:-NODE-3580-length-10512-cov-7.795926_pt1 | contig 10512 bp, 8 predicted proteins | sample MGYA00242070_ERZ509189 | MGnify/ENA primary metagenome ERZ509189 (study PRJEB26280, sample SAMEA2338821) | human gut metagenome | biome: human gut; feature: human-associated habitat; material: faeces...
TTGCAAAGTTGCTTCTACATCAACTTCCACTCTTTCAATCTTCTCCTCCACATATTTGACAGTCTGCCAATCATACTTATTGTTTCGAACCTCCTCCTGTGTAGCAATATAAGCCGGGCAACTATTTTCCTGCCAAACCTGTTCACCACTAAGAAACCCCTTATAAGTGTTTAAAAGCTGTTCGACCATTGTATCCGAAAGTTTATAAATACCTTTATTCGAAATATATCCTTTACGCGCATCCATAAACAAAGTCTGCGTCGTCTTCCTGTCTTTTCTGAAAACAAGAATAGCCGTAGAAATAGCCGCACCATAAAACAGATTTTGCGGTAACTCAATAACCGCTTCAAGCAAATTATGCTCAATAATCTGATGCCGTATCTTACTTTCACTAGTACGAAACAAAACCCCCGCCGGAACCACGACAACAGCCCGCCCATTAGGTTTCAAACTTGCCAGAATGTGACTAATATATGCCCATGTAGCCTGACTTCTAGGCGGAATACCATATTGAAAGCGTCCATAACGATCAAACTCTGCTTCCTCTGTTGCCCACTTATCTGCAAATGGTGGTATAGAAGCAACAATATCAAACCGCTTTAACCCGCCGTCATCCGTCAGTTTAGGATTACTAAGGCTATCTCCCCAAAAAAAAGTGGAATCTTTGAATCCATTCAACATCAGATTCATTTTTGTCAATGCATATTGATTCCAGTTTGCCTCTTGCCCGAAAATATTAGCTCCCCTGATTCCAACCCTTTTACCAACTTCAACTAGCAGAGTACCACTGCCGGATACCGGATCGCACAAACTATTATTATCTTTATTATCGCCTATCAATTCCGCCACCAAACCAATAACCTCTTTAGGAGTAAGGACATTATTTATCTTCTTACCCGCCTCTTCGGCAAAAATGTACAATAACAGATTATATAAGGCACCGATATCTATTAACTTGCCAGCATCATCTGTTAATGTCAGTTTCTGAAAAAAATGAAGAAGTTCACGCAATTTACTCAATCTCTCATCCGTATCTCCCAATATATTACTTTCGAAGTTGATAGCTCTATTAATTTCATAACCTTCAATTACGCGGCTGTTCGCTTGCTCTAATTCATAAAGAGCAACATTTATCAACTTGCCAAGCTCCAGCGAGCCAAGTTCTTTGTAAAGATAGTCAAAAGAGCTACGTTCAGACACTAACAACCGAAGGAAAGGTTTATTCTCATCTGACTGAAAAGAGTCATTTGATTTGTAGTACTCACTTGCAGATTTCAGAAATAGCAAAGCCAATACATAATCCTTATACTGGTTGACAGAAAGCGTTCCACCTAAGATTTGTTTCGCCTTACCCGCTATATAATATGCAATTTCTATCATAACATATTTCATTTTAAAGAATCCATCAACAACTGTTCCTGCAAACTCCGTTTTAGTTCATTGATTTCACTGTAAATACTTTCCCCCTCTCTTCTCAATTGATCCATCTGTACAATAAGCTGTTGTGTCTGCATAGAAGGTATGCCGATCTGAAGATCACTTAGTACCGATTGAGGAATTACCTGAATTCCTGTACCTACCGATGATTTTTTTAATTTATTAAGAACAGATGGGGTATTGAGAAAACAGCAAAGAAATTCTGGTAGTATATCTTTTGATATAATACGTATAATAATGAATGACGAAGAAGCTACCATTTTTTCCACTACCCCATCATACAAAAAACAATAATTAGAGGCTCCTTTAGCCGCAAACAATAAATCATTTTTCCGTAACCTGTATTGGTCACCAATCCCCCTATCCACCACTGTAGTGATCCGACTGTAATCAGGTTTACTCCTCGGATTAATATCCTTAACCTGCAAATACTTTATATCACCTGCCGGATCGCTTTTCATATATATGCCAGATTGCATCATGGCAATATCACTTATTCTCTTTATATCCTTTGATGTTATATCCATATCCATACAATACAGTCCCTACTTAAATAAGCTATTCTAAAAAAGTTAAAGAATAAATTTCAGTTATCAATTCAATTACACTGCAAATATATCACTCTTTTTGATATATCAATGCAATATAAGGAAAATAAAAACACAAAAAATGAAAATTACTTTTATAACCTCTTCTTATTAGAAGCAATATCAAGTAGAATCCCTACTAAATAAGAATAAGTAAATATCAACTGAAAAGATATAGTTACATCTTATCCGTTAATACCTGATAAGTCTGATTATTCCAGGAGGTAGTAACAGTAACTTTCTTATTATCTACCCATCCCCACAGCTTAACACTACTATTTTGCTGGGGTATCATGTGATCTCCCATCATAGCAGGTTATTTAACCTTTCCCTGTATAAAAGATGAAAAACAGAAGCATAAAATCAAAATACTTAGAAGCTTTTTCATATTGTTCATATAAAGTTTAGCCCAGGTCTACACTAAAATTGTAATCCTGGGCCAAGATTCGTTCATATCCGTTAATTCATTACCAAACTCATATCGTCAAGGAACGGCTGTTGATGTCCATTTCTTCTCCAAACAATATATAACGTGAGTTCGAAATAAAATCAAAAAATAGCAAGTTGTCCGTCATTGACAAACTTTACGTCAATGGCGGGCTTCTTTTCAAAAAAGCAGTATGCCGCGATAGCCGACAAGGAGTTGGCTATAAAGTTACTGAATGAACGATGTCTTGAGTGTTCAATCTGTGCGATGTTCTTCAGTTCGTCATTGACCGTTTCAATCAAGGCTCTTTTTCTTAGCAAAATCTTGTCGGCAATACTCATCAGTGAGTTCCTCATATTATTTTTAACTTTAGTAACAAGTTGTATGCCATTAAGGAAAAGGTTTTCAAACAGAGCCTGACCTATATATCCCTTGTCTGCACATAGTTTTCCTTTGATGTTTTCCAGAAACCTACCCTGTTTCAACGGTTCCCGGTCATCCACGTTTCCAGGCGTGAACATGAAATTGAGGATTTCACCCTTGTCATTGATTATCAGATGCAGCTTGAATCCGAAGAACCATCCCATAGAACATCTTCCACGCTCGGCAAGCCCTTCAAATGTCTTATGAATCAAGATTCTTTGGTTACGACATACACATAAGGGAGTGGAATCAACGAAACTGATGCCGGTACAAGTTCCCAGCAGTACTCTTTTGATGAATATGGTCATGGGAAGCAATACTTCCTTCTCCAGTTCCACAAAACGGTTATAAGAAACCTGACGAGGAAAAAGGTGTTTCAGATGTTTACAGACATACTCCTTGTAGTAATGCTTGAAACAACGGAAACCACCGGAGTGAAACAGGATTAGAATAACCATAATCTCTGCATCACTCATACGGTTGGGTTTGTTACGATGCATGGTCTTCATATCCTTAATCATATATTTTTCCTGTTGCAATGTAAATTCCTTGCAAAAATCATCGGCCATACAATAAATCTCTGTAACTTTAGACTCTGGAAACATAGTGGTAATCGTTTAAATGTTATAATTCAGCACTATAAATTTAATACTTTTATCGCTATGTTTCTAATTATAAGTGAAATATATTTATTCTTATTTCGAACTCACGTTATTTACTTATTAACGAAATTTGATTGTATCTTCAGGTATTGATTTCATATCTTCTTCAGTTATAGGTATCAATTCTTCTTCAAAGATAGGAGAGTCCATATCTATAGCTTTTGTATCATCCTGTTCAATAGAATTTTGAAAAATAATAATCATTAAAAATCGCATCAGCATACCGATAATAGAGAGGATTATTATTATTCCAATAAAAAAAGTTGTTATTTTTATCCATGTAGCTGATGAACTTTTCATTATAAGCCAAATGAAATATATGACAGATATAATGATACAGACTAAAACGATAGAGAATATTATAAATAACGTTGTCATAAGTATTGTGTCTTTTATATGTAATTTTATTTTAGATTTTCATCGGTTTGACTTAATCGATTGAGGAATAAACCTTTAGCGAATTATTTGAGAAGTAGTGGTAACGAGTTAGCAGCCGTGCGAATTTCAGCGATTTGCGGTGCTATGCTGTCAAATAACTCACTTGAATGCAAAAATACATTATTTTTGTAAATTATCTATGTTTATGCCCGATTTATTTCGGAAAATATCCCAGCTATGATAAAAATAACTGGGATATTCTTCAACTCTTTCTTGCTGCTATTTTGCATTATAATTCTGCATATATCTGCCACCTATATTATTTTCGACCACCTTCGAAATAAGAAATTTATCAAATAGAATCATATAGCAATGGTGCAAACTAAGAATTGCATCCTGTAAATCAGGGTTTGTTTCTAAGTCTACAATATTCAACCCTGCATTTTTACAATCTTGTTTAGATAAATGTCTGCTGTGTGAATAGCTCTTGTTATGATTCAAAAATACATTTTTGATTTTATCAAAATCTATCTGGGGATTAACTTCTTTCAGCCATTGCTCTGCCAATTGAGCAGACCATGCAACTGCATTTTCACACGCTGTTAAAAATGTAGGATGATATTTGGAAATAATAGTTTGCCATAATCCTAACGAAGCTTGATTAGCAGAAACTTCACTAACAGCTCGTTTAAACTCATCTATAACAGCTTGACACGCTATTCCACCCATTTGAGGGTCTATTGGACCTAACGAAGATTGCTCCCCCATTATAATCTCTCTGCAAGACATAGCAATCATAGTCCCAGCCGACATAGAAATTTGAGGAATAAAAGCTCTCACATCTCCGTTAAAAAGACTTTTTAAATATGTAACAATGCTTTCTGTCGCAGCAATATCCCCACCTGGTGTATGAAGAATTAAATCAAGTCCTTTTGCTTTATCCAACTTATATACTGTTGTCATAAAAGCATTTTTGTCTTGCTCATCAATTGACACATGCGGAGCATCTGGCGTTTTCAGCCAACCAGAATAATATGCTATCACATTTCGTCCTGTAATAGAATGTATCTGAGTCAAATACATTTCACGTTTTTTATCTAATTCTGTTCCTGCATTAGAATACAAGTTTACATCTGTTATTATTTCACTCCAACTTGGCATATAATCTTTACTTATTAATTATGGTACTTGAGGACAATATAGTTTCATATTTAGATGTATCGTAAATAGAATACTGCTTATATACATCCCCAATTTTTTCCCATTTGGAAAAGTCGGGATTTGTAGGGGTTAATGTACACATCATTTTTTTGTACATATCCTCTAAAGGAACATCTTTGTCATTTTTATTATCATTCATCTTTATAAATATTTATCAAGTATAGTTTGTTTCTCACTCGCAGTATTTTCTATCAAATTGCGAGCTTTTGTAATCTCTGATTCTAATGCTTCAATCTGAGACACTATGCGCATTTGTTCATCAATAGACGACGGTATCGGAATTCTATATTTCAAAATATCTTCCTTATTACCTCGTGGCATCTTGATACCCTTTTTACCTTCCATTACATAGTCAAAGAATACATCTCTACGAAGCATATAGAAAATATACTTTGGAAGATATTTATTTGTATCGGCTGACCTTAATACAAGAACATCTTTCGAACACCCTCCGTCTTTATCCGCAAACCAAATTTTCTTTAGATATGGGCGAATATTAGAAATCAGTATATCATCTTTCTTATACTCCGTAATTGATGAAATATTCGCTTCTCCTTCAAATGGCACAATTCCTAATTTGTTCTGAAGCATATTGTCGGTTGTGATATATGTTTCAGATTCTATTTCAAAGTACTTAATAGATTTAGTAGCAAAAGGGGCAATAGTTTTTAGGCTATCATCCCCATATTGGATAGAAGATAACAAATTTTCTATCTCATTTTCTTTCTGTTTTATCTGTTGTGTTAATAGGGCTGCGGCATTAGCCACTTGCTCTATTTCTGCTACAATTTGTTGCTGTATATCAGTAGGAGGGTTCGGAATATATAGTTCTTGCAAATACTTATTATGCCGTTCATATTTAGTCTTGTCTAAAAATCTATTTACAATATATTCAATAGCATAAAAGTAGTATTTAGGATTATATTTCTTCTTGGGTTTCAATAAAACCGTACCATCTGCACCTCTAAAAAATGGCTGGTCGATGAACTTTACTGCACAAGAGTGGTCTCCAAATAAAACCACAGGCACATCAGTTATAGGATTAGTGTTATTTGAAAATCCAGCAGAATTATTCTGAATATCTTGAGTATAAACAGGATATTTACCAGCAATCAAAATTTCAGATTCTGGAATTTTAGCCATTGAACCATTGATTTTATCAATAGAGTTCGGAATACGCACATGTTCCCATTTATCGCTGAATTTTACTTTTTTTTTTGCCGTAGTTGAAATGAACTTTTCAAAAGTATCTCTCTCAAAAGATAGCATATCTACTAAAGACATACGACTAATATGTGATTGCATATTCTCTGCAATCGGTGAAACACAGTCACCCTTGAAAGCTCGATATACATAAGTACTTGCCTTATCAGGATTATCCCAGCTATTTATATCGAAGAGCTGTGTACACTCATCAATGTTTTTGCCTTTTTGAATTGCATGAATACCCTCATTACCTCGACGATTTGAGAACTCATAGCCTAAAAAGCGTTTTTCTACATCTTTCTCTCCGCTCCTAACGATAACAACCTTTTGAGGATAAGCCAGAATAAAGTACAAAAGTTTTTCAACTTCTATACTTAATACCGCTTCATATAACTTTGCATCACTTTTGGCAGAGATTTTCTTTTTATACTCTGCATATATTTCGTGTGCCTTTACTTTGTCATTTGGAGATTTTTGTAACAATGTAACATAATCAACATAATCAAGTCCATCCCAAACATGAGCAACATATTTTGAAACAGGCGTTTCTATACCGTTAATAGTAACATCATTCAATGTGCGGAAATAAGTTTCAACCGCACTCTTTGTATTGGCAGCAAAATAATTATCCCTACGACGCAAGAACAAAACAACTGTATTTGTATTGGTAGCCATAAATGTATTGCTACCCAACTCCGTAATAGCTACAATATCAAAGTATTGTAATATAATCTCACGAGCTTTAGTGTAGATGCCCGAATTGCTCAATATAGAACTTGGTAAGATAACTCCTGCTATACCACCCTCTTTGAGCAATTGTTTTGTACGCTCAACAAACAGGCACTCTATTTCAGAACTGTTGTCTGTTAGTGAATTATACAACTCAAAATCTTGCTCTGTATAATAATCACGAGTTGTTTGGCGGAATGAAGATACAGAATATGGAGGATTACTCAATACAATATCAAACTGCTGATTATCCTTTTGGCTATCATTCACTTGCTTGCGTAGTTTACCCTTATACTCTTTGTTGTTGCAGAAATTAGCAAGTCCATCGCTCAATATAACATTGGCTAAACCATCACCGTGCAAATAACAACCCACCTTACCAACTTTCACAAGTCGATAATCCTTTTCTATGCCATATACATAATCTGTAGCCCAATCGAAATGGCAATTCTGCCAATTGATAAGGTGCTTCTTTGTCTCTTCAATATATTTAGAGGTATCACAATTATTTATGATGTCTTGTATCTCATGCATAAACTCTGTGATAAAGTGACCGCTACCCGCTGCATAGTCAATCATATATGGCAAAATCTCACCATCTTTACGAGATAGTTTTTCTGCCATAATGGAATCCAGCGGAAGGCTCTTAATAATAAACTGGGCAATGGGGACAGGCGTAAAGTACTGTCCAGCTTCTTGTTTAAGACCAGTAGTAAGAAGTAATTCAAAGAAATCGGATAGGTATTGTTGGCGTTTATTATATCGGATTCTATAACCCTGAATCAACTCTACAACTTCTTTTACAACCTTTGCGTTTTCTTCAAATGAAGCATTGTCATACACTTCCTTGATTGCGAACTCGTTATTTTTTTCAAGACGAAGTTTGTTTACCTCCCTTAAAAGATACTGTTTTGTATCTTCATTTAGGCTGGCACAGCGCTTGTCAAAATCCTCGTTGTTAAAGTCGCTGACAGTTCTATCCAAAAACCTTTTCATACCTTTACTATAAAGGTCTGTCAAGCGCAGTTGAAAATCAACATGATTATCTCGTCCATCAAACCATTGGAATTTTAACTCTTCACCCTCCCCCGTAGTTGTTTCATCATAAACCTTGCACAAGAAAAGTGTAAATATCTTATTAAAAGCATTGCCCTTATCAGAAACTACATTATGACGCAATATTTCAAGGAAGCGGTTGAATATAAAACTTGAATCCTCAGCTTTTATCTCTTTCAACTGCTCCATTGTTAGGGCTTTACTTTGGAAATTGTATGGCTGTACCCAAGAATCAAAAATACCATTATCTTTGGTGAGCTTATTCCATTTTTCATAAATATCCTTTACATCCCCATTACGATAATCATCTTCAATCTTGATAATCTCATTTGCATGGATAAACTTATTGCCTTTCAATTCTGAAGCATACAGCATTATTACATCTGCTTTGCCACCAGACAATTGGAAATATGTAAATAATTGGCCTCCGTCTTTATGAATCCTTGCCGATTCTTTATTGTACTCTTTCCCATAGGTTTTACATTCAATAAGCATATATGGTGCACCATCCTCTCGATTAACGCAAATATCCAATCTGCCCGATGTTCCATGCCCAGATGGCCAAGTCTTTTCAAGAATAATATTTTGAGGCTTATATCCTTGTATAAGTAATCTATCAACACACTCAAGCACCACAAAATTTTCGGGCTGCGAAAAATTCTGTGTAGTTTTACTTTCTGCTATGATTTTATCACCGTATTCGATATGTTCCTTATCGAAATCAATGGATATGACATAGTTGTCGTGGCCTGAATATACCTTATGATATATACCACTTGTTCCATTCTTAGGAATAAAACCTAATGCTGTTATGTGTTTCTTTACGTCCATAAAACCTCCATTCATAATACAAAAGTAGTAAAATTTCAAATGCGAAGTGAGTTTTTGAATGACTATTTAACAATTAATACTATAGCATTTATATTTTGAGCCTATTTTGTCGTGGAATAGGCTGCCGTATGTTCTGCCTTAACTTGTCGAATTGCTCCTTGAACCACTCGACAATGGGCTTTCGGTCGATGGTAAGGACTAACTTCGTTTTGTCTGTCGTGTCTTTCAGCACTTGGAAACCTGCCTTTTCGGTCGTAAATTTCCGCTTGTGTTCCTCCGAATAGAGTTCGCCTGCATACTCCAACGGCTTGCCACTGACGAGCGTTGCTGTCTGCCTTTCATCGAACCCGACAAGGCGGCAGAGGTTCTCGATACGGAGCATTTCACGGAAATAGGGAAACCATGCCGCCGCCTTTGCGATTACCGTTTTCAGAAACGATATTTCCTCCTTGTGCCTTGTATCCTTGTCTGCTATCTCCCTGCCGTGCTTCTGCTGCATTTCCCGTATCTCTCGGCTGTGGTCTGCCTGCATGGTCTGTATCTTGTCTTGCAGTGCCTCTATCGTTTCCTCGTGGTCGGCTACCTCCCTATGCAGGGCGGTGTTCTCCCTCTCCAATGTCTTGACCTTGTTGCTGCCGAAAAGAGAACCGACGCTCTCGGCGATGTTGGCGGCTGCGGTGGTTGCCGCTCCTTTCAGCTTCTCGGTCTGTATTTCTTTTTTCGCCCGTCTTAGTTCCTCCCGTGCCGTTTCTTTCTGCTGTTGCAAATCCACCACTTCCGCTTTGAGGTCGTCGGAGAGTTTCTGTATATCCCGATAATACTGCTGCGTGGACTTGTGGCGAGCCTTCGAGCCGTCTATGCCCCTTTGCAGCCCGTATTTCGCCATCGCTTCGGCATAGGTATCTTGGTAGGACTTCAATTTCAGCCGTGTCATGATATCGTCTGCGCACAGCCTTACGGTGTCGGTCGGCTTCTTGCGGTATCGCTTCTTCGTCTGTTCCTCTCGTTTCCTGCGCTTGCGCTCTCCCTTGACGATGGGGACGAGAGTAACGTGTATGTGCGGCGTTTCCTCGTCCCTATGCAGGTGAGCCGCCACGATGTTCTCCTTTCCGAACGTGTCGGCGAAGTATTTCAGATTGTCGGCGCACCACTCGTCCAAACGCCCCTCTTCCTCTATCCGCTTCATGTCCTCGTGCGTTCCCGACACGTTGATGCGGATTGCCCGTACTTGGTTGCTTCCGATTTTGCGTGTCAGCCCCGCTTCTTCCAATCTCTGCTGTATAGCCGCCGAACGGTCTTTCACCCCGTCGGGGTAGTCGATGAGCCTGCGGTTTAAGTACGTGCGTGTGGGGTCGGCGTTCTTCGGTATGATGAAACGCTCGATATGTGCGGTCGTTCCGCTGTCGCTGCCGTGCGCCTTTTCCATGTGTAAAACTACGAAACCCATATATTCTTCCTTTCTTTTTTGGCTTGTGCAACAATGATTTTTTTGTATCTTCAGGGGCGGCAAATGCCGTCCCCGATGGGGTGTGCAGAGGGGCTTGCCCCTTGCCTT
>ENA-ORTN01003591-ORTN01003591.1-human-gut-metagenome-genome-assembly--contig:-NODE-3591-length-10490-cov-3.379109_pt1 | contig 10490 bp, 7 predicted proteins | sample MGYA00242070_ERZ509189 | MGnify/ENA primary metagenome ERZ509189 (study PRJEB26280, sample SAMEA2338821) | human gut metagenome | biome: human gut; feature: human-associated habitat; material: faeces...
AGAGCTTATACATCATATGTATGATACATTTAAACTGGACAGCATTAATCTTTACTGGGGAGCTAATCTGAACCGTGCATACTATATGGGTGTTGAGCTTGGCGGTTCAATGAATGCTGATTATGTTAAGACAGAAGGTTTTAAGAAGCTTCTGGATGGAAAGAATCATGCTGCTGTAGGATTCGTCGCCGGGCAGACAGACCTTGCACCTGAATTTGGAACAGCCATGAGAGAAAAGAGAGTGTTTTCTACTGTACAATGCATAATAGGATCACCAGATAATGTGAAAGGATTGTTTACTATTGACCGTTGTAAGGAGTCTGCACAGTGGGCTGAATATGAGATTGAGATGGCTGTTGTAACGGCTTCTCTTATCAATATTCTGGCTGAAACTGAATGTGATGATAATTAATATATATAGTTTTTTATTACAAGATATTGTGTTTTCAATTGACTTGTCAAACTATATGTTGTATAATCAAATCTGCTTGGGAAACAGCATAAACACTGCGTTTCCAGCAGATTTTTTTAATGTAAAGGAAAATAGCCTGTATTGCTGAAAGCAGTATATACAGGGATATGATGGTCTTTTTGTGAGGGTTTGAAGTATGAAAATTATTAAAAGAAGTGGTTCAGAGGTAACATTTGATATCAGTAAAATTATGGATGCTGTATCAAAAGCTAATATGGAAGTTGTCCATAGTGAGAGATTATCAGAGGAACAGATTGAGACAATCTCTAATAATGTTGAGAGCATTTGTAAAGAGATGAACAGGTCTTTAAGCGTTGAAGAGATTCAGGATCTTGTAGAGAATCAGATTATGAATTTCAGAGCATTTTCAGTTGCAAGAAAGTATATTACTTATCGTTATAAGAGAGCACTTGTGCGTAAATCTAATTCTACAGATAAGCAGATATTAAGCCTTCTGGAGTGCAATAATGAGGAAGTAAAGCAGGAGAATTCTAACAAGAATCCTACTGTAAACAGTGTTCAGAGAGATTATATGGCTGGCGAGGTAAGCAAGGATATTACAAAGAGATTCCTTCTTCCTCCAGATATTGTAGATGCGCATGAGCAGGGACTTATACATTTCCATGATGCAGATTATTTTGCACAGCATATGCATAACTGCTGTCTTGTAAATTTAGAGGACATGCTCCAGAACGGCACAGTGATCAGTGAGACGATGATCGACCGTCCAAAGAGCTTTTCTACTGCATGCAATATTGCAACACAGGCGATCGCACAGATTGCAAGTTCCCAGTATGGCGGACAGAGTATTTCACTCTCACATCTGGCACCATTTGTGGATGTGAGCCGTCAGAAGTTCCGCAAGACTGTCCGCGAGGAACTGACAGCTTCCGGTATCGAGCCGACAGAAGAAATGGTAAACAAGATCGCTGAGATGCGTGTCAAAGAGGAGATCAACCGTGGTGTTCAGATGATCCAGTATCAGGTGATCACGCTTATGACAACCAATGGACAGGCTCCATTTGTGACAGTATTTATGTATCTCGATGAAGTTCCGGAAGGACAGCTTCGTGATGACCTTGCAGCAGTGATCGAGGAAGTATTACATCAGAGAATCCAGGGCGTTAAGAATGAAAAAGGTGTATTTATCACACCGGCGTTCCCGAAACTCATCTATGTATTAGAGGAAGACAATATCCGAGAGGGAAGCAAATACTGGTATCTGACCAGACTTGCAGCAGAGTGTACTGCAAAGAGAATGGTACCGGATTATATCTCTGAGAAGATCATGAAAAAACTCAAACAGGGTAACTGTTATACCTGTATGGGATGCCGCTCTTTCTTAACCGTATATAAGGACGAAAATGATAAATTCAAATTCTATGGAAGATTCAATCAGGGTGTTGTTACCTTAAACCTTGTGGATGTGGCATGTTCTTCCGGAAGAGATATGAACAAGTTCTGGGAACTTATGGATGAGAGACTGGAACTCTGTCACAGAGCATTAATGGCAAGACATGAGAGATTAAAAGGAACTCCTTCAGATGTGGCACCGATCCTCTGGCAGAATGGTGCACTGGCACGTCTGAAAAAGGGCGAGACCATTGATAAATTATTATATGGTGGATACTCTACCATTTCCCTCGGATATGCAGGACTTTGTGAGTGTACGAGATATATGAAGGGAGTTTCCCACACAGATCCGGATGGCACACCATTTGCATTGGAAGTCATGCGTCATCTGAACGATGCATGTGCAAAATGGAAAGCGGAGCATAACATTGATTTCAGCCTGTATGGCACACCATTGGAGTCAACAACTTATAAATTTGCAAAGTGCTTACAGAAACGTTTTGGAATCATTCCGGGTGTTACAGATAAGAACTACATTACAAACAGCTATCACGTACATGTGACGGAGGAAATGAGCGCATTCGATAAGCTGAAATTCGAATCCCAGTTCCAGGAGCTTTCTCCGGGCGGAGCAATCAGTTATGTGGAAGTTCCGAACATGCAGAACAATCTGGATGCTGTTCTTTCGGTTATGCAGTACATTTATGATAATATCATGTACGCAGAGTTGAACACCAAGAGTGATTATTGTCAGGAATGTGGTTACTCCGGAGAGATTAAAATTGTGAATGACAAAGATGGAAAATTAGTCTGGGAGTGTCCGAATTGCGGAAACCGCGATCAGAATAAAATGTCTGTTGCAAGACGTACCTGCGGTTATATCGGAACACAGTTCTGGAATCAGGGAAGAACACAGGAGATCAAGGAGCGTGTCCTCCATCTGTCTACTCGAAGTAGTGTGTCAATCGAAGATGGCACACAGGAGCCATCAGCCATGTAAATACAAGGTTTGCGACATTTTGATGCAACACATGGCGTGTCAAACGTGTCAAAACTTTTGTGACAAAAGTAAATAGGAAACATTCAGGGGCTGGTTTCCAAGAACCAGCCTTTGATAAATTGGAGGATGCAATATGAACTACGCCCAAGTATTCATGTGCGATATCGCAAATGGTCCCGGATGCCGTACCAGCCTGTTCGTTTCAGGATGCACACATCATTGCAAGGACTGCTTTAATGAAATGGCCTGGGACTTCAATTATGGAAAAGAATTCGATCAGCATGTGCAGGATACATTGATTGAGGAAAGCAATAGCTCTTATATTGATGGATTTACTTTCCTTGGTGGCGAACCAATGGAGATTGTGAATCAGAAAGTGCTGCGTCCGTTCATTGAGAGAATCAAGAAGGAACTTCCTGATAAGAATATCTGGATCTATTCTGGTTACACTTATGAGGAACTCTCAGACCCGAACAACAAGAGATGCCACGGTGAAGATACCGATGCCATCCTTGCAATGACCGACGTACTTGTTGATGGGGAATTTGACTGGAAGAAGAAAGATATCACTCTGAGATTCAGAGGTTCTTCAAACCAGCGTGTCATTGACATTCCAAGAACCAGAGAACAAGGTAGAGTCGTACTCAGCAAATACGGAGAAAAGGAAACCATCTAAAAAGGCGAGCCATCGGATGTAACCGGTGGCTCTTGTTATGTCCATATTTAGATTTAGTCATACGTTCATTCTGTTAGGGGATTCCCAAACAAAGCCGATATCAACCAGCCTTCGTTCACGTTCTGGCAACAGTTTACCCTTCTTCTTTAGTTGTCGCTGTTTAGCAACCCATGCACCAAGAAAACAGTGCGCTTGGGGAACATCTAAGGAACCATGTTCTTTTTCATATTCGAGAAGCATGTTAAATTTTTTATCCCACGATTGTTCGGCAGTATTATTTGGCTCCCAGTCAACGCCGAGTTCATCAAGAAGTTGTTCGCGGTCAGGTGATAACTTGCCGTTTCTGCGTGCAGTTCGCTGCCTGGTTAGCCAGGGACCGTACAGCTTATCATTTCTTCGAACAGTGGAGATTCCGCCGTTTTCAGCACAAAATTTCTTTAATGCATTATAATTTTCTATCCACTGTTCATCCAACTTAGCATTTGCTTTCTGCTGGCCTTTTGCGTGTGCTTCGTCCATGGCGGGTCCAAAGGATGTCTTACGGGAGCGGATTGCCTTTCCTTTATACTTGATTTCAAAACCAATACCTTTGAAGTCTATCCATACGCCTATGCGTTCGTTATGAAACGCCTCTTTTTTTCGAAGTGCAGAGTGGCCGGTTTCATCTGCATAGGCACAGCACAGATGTTTGAAATAATCATCATAATCAGTCAAAGCCCGTTTAAATAAATCTTTGGCTTCAGTTTCTTCGGGCAAAGTTGTCAGTTGCTTAGAAACCCCAAGCTCGGCTCCTAAGTAGTTAACTAAGGAAAGTACCGTACGTTCTTCGAAATCTTCCAAATAATAGTCAAACGATGTCAGAGCAATAGGGGTACATTCCATACTGCGGATACGAAATACATTCAAGTTATCTTTGGCTGCCGTATTATTCTGTGCAACTGGATTATTCGGGCTACGCCGTTCTTTGTCATCAGCTAAATCTACCGGGATGATCATGTTTTGATCCGGCAAATAGAGTGTATCGTACGCATTGTTAAGAATGCAGAAGGGCTTGATATTGAGCCCAAATAACTTTAAGGAAGCGAATATAACAGCACGTAAATTTTCTTTATTCATCAGTATCACCTCCAAACAAATCGGCAAACTGTTCTTTAAACGAGGATGCGTTGGTGCTTTCAATAACGGCCTGAGGACTCATATCTGGTAATGCGGCAATGATCTGGCTGTCAATCTGAGCTGTAAGTATTTTGATGTGTTCATCGCGTTCACGTAACTGTTTCTGAAGTGTTGTGGCGGTAGATTTCAATTTGGCAATATTCTCCTTGTTATTAGCCATCGTCAGTTTGATAATTTCATCAAGGAGTGATTGTACCATTTTAATAAGCTCTGCTTCGGTTTTACAACTTTTTATAAGTTGCTGAGCAGTAGGAAGTTCATTGTTCCCCTGCATGTCGATCACAACTGGTGTCTCATTAATAAGTTCAATTCTTTTGATGATGTCTTCATTTCTGTACCATGTATTTCTTGAAATACCCGAGAATGCGGCCAACTCCGTGATTGTGATTCTTTCGTGTGGATGGTTCTTAATATATTTTGTGATCCAACGATCAAGATCTTTTTTTGAATATGACATTCTTATACCTCCGCGTGTCGTTTGTTCTGTAATGCAGCCATCGTAGCGACATCACTGTTAATAGCGTTAATAGCGGTCATTCTATCACTATCTGATCCGAGTGAAGGGTTAGAAAGAACTCTTTTAAGAAAATCCACATGTTTGTGAATATCATCCTTATATTGCTTGAGTTTTTCTGGAATCATCTGTTGATGCTCTTCATCAATAATACTGTTAGGACAGTTCAGACAATCGTCGAACTCGCACTCATACGGAAAGTTCTCGGAAACACACCACCCGAACTCAATCTTACGCATCAGCTGAAGCTCGTTGTTGTTTGCGCTGGTCACAGCTTTACTGATTGCGTATTTCTCCCGGATATCAAATGCTCCTGCGGATACCTTAAGAGACATCCTGACCTCAGTAGCCATTGTATAGACCTTTGATGCAAGGTACGTTTCGAGGTGGTCGTAATAGTGCATTTGTTGGCGGATAGTCGTATGGCCGCCAATTTGAGCAATGGTATATGGTGAAAAGCCGGAAAGCAACAGGTTGAGGAAAGCAATATGGCGGCTGTCTCCGAACTGAAAATACTCGATTTCGTTATCTCCAAGCTCCTCATTGTTACCTTTTTCTACAATTGTGTAGCCGTACTGTTTAACAACAATAACGTCTAAAAAGTCTCTAAATAATGTGTACATTTGTTGGCTTCCGATGTAACCAGTACGATCTAAAAATAACGCACGTGTACAATTCTGGAAAATGTCAACATTGAACAAGAAGCTATCTGGATTTGGAAGGTATTTTTCATTTGCTTCGATATACTGTGCAAACAAATCATAGATTTCTTTTGAAATTCCGATCTTGTCCAGCAAAGGAATCTCATACTGTTTGTTTCTAAGCTTGGCTCTCTTAACATTTATATAGCAACGGTTGTTATCAATAAAGAAACTGTTTTTGCGAAGCGTAAAGAACTCGATTGGACGTATCGGAATAACTTTAGTTAATTCCCACCAAAGTACAATAACTATAAAGGCATCATTCGTATTCACCTCAGACTTAAAATTGTCAATAAGCTTGTCAAACTTATATATACTGTTGAACGCAGGAATATCGCGAATTTTATCTTCGAATTTCAGTTCATTGAGGCGCTCGATATACTTTCGCGGCTGAATATCGATAAATTCAAAAAAGATAAGCAAATCTGCCCTTGTTTCTGCAGAGCAACAATAACGATATGGGTCATCGTCAAAATTTACGAAACAATCTTCCGAAAAATAGTCTGTCGATTTTATGAAGTTAACCAAATTCTTGATTCTTACTGCAGTACTAAATGGGTTGAGGTTTTTATCAAGTAAAAGTAACGTATAAACCTTTAATGAATCCTGCCATTTGTCAAGATCGTCCCAGTTTATAAAAATATGGCAGTCTCCGTATTCTGAAGGAGTACGCCAACGGGCGTCATTGTATTTCCCATTATCAAAAACATATCTATATTTTTCCCAAATCTGGTTTTTCCAAGCCTTATCAATATCTGCATACTGAACTGTCTTTTTAAGGGCTACGCGGCTGGTGGCGTCGCCCTCATTTTCGATTGTCTGCATGACCTTAATGCCTTTTTTACTCATGATATTCCTCCTCTAACTGAATAAATTTGTAGTCCGGAATAGCTGAAAGTGCTGCCTGAATTTTTGGAAGATTTACATATGCACTCAGAAATTTTGGATCGTACTTGTTATACCAGGATTTGGCATCCATCAGGATGAACAATAACTTCTGGATTTGAAAGGTCAGTTTCTGTCTTTCGGTGATGTTTGACAGTGTAATCTCATTCATTCTGCTGAGCAGAGTAGAAAGGTTCTTTCCAATCAATTCCAGTGTATAGTTTGTTTTTAATGAGCTATAACAATGAAGACATGCAGTAGGCTCCGTTCTGACCTTAGAACAGGATTTACCAAAAATGCAGTAGGTTTCTGGCAGACTTGTAGCTGTGTTAGCTGTTCCAAGCTGCATCAGGAAGCTGGAAATATTTTCCCGGCTATATTTGCTTAATTGCTTTAAAATCGCTTTTTGTTCGCGCTCGGCGTTTTGCAAAAAGCCTGCAATGCGCTCAGCCTGTTCAGGCTCAATGCGGCTCTTCAACAGTTCAACCTGCGTTGTTGCATTTTCCAGAGAAGGAACTTCTTTGTTAATGTATTTCAGCATAGCAATATAGAGCCATCCGAAAACGCCGCGACGACATACATAACGGGCAATTTCCTTAGGATCTCCTTCAAGCTTGGATTCCTGAAGGTAGATTGATGTAGTCTCGCTGAATCCATTATGCATTCTATGTGAGCGAGCGGCAGAAACCAGAAATAACGCGTTCGTCTGACCGTTTTCTTCAGCTTTGGCATGAATCATGGTTGCTAAGGTTTTGGTTGCCTTCGTGCTCTGGAACCTTACCGGAATTTCGTCAAATTTATCATCGATTCTGTCGCTGTCAGCAGCTTTGATTGTAAATAGACTGATATCATCTTCACGAATTCTGTGATACTCCAGAATGCACATTGCAGCGGCAATGGTAGGAGCGACCTCAATGACCGGATAGTAATGTTTCAGCTGATTAGTTTTTACGGTTGGGAGCAGTTCTATGTGATGACGAAATACATCTGTAATAGCCACCGCTTCATGCAGTTCGAGAGGTCGTTTGATCAGTTCGTTTGCCCGAACGTAACGTTCTCCTTCAAAATGAAGGCTTTTTAACGAGATGATGTCGCTGATTCTGATTAAACTTGTAAGATGTACCACCATTACCGCCCAGTACTGTGCATAAACACGATCTTCATAAGCTCTCACAATATGCATCTCGAGATCTGTCAGATAGTCGTAAAGTTCGCTCCATTCGTTATAAGAATAGATATCCGGGCGGGCGTTTTTCTGATACATGGCACGATAGACAAATGTAAGTCCAGATCCGAATCCGTTATCTACATTTTCTTTCACAAACTGTAAAAACTGCATCACTGTCTTGTTGTTGCACCATGGTTTTCCCAGAACGTCGGCCTTTAGCTCGGCTTCAGTAAAGTCATAGATTTCTTTCTTAAGGTGTTTGTATGCCTTATACAGAGATGATGCATACTGCATAGCTACGTCGTAGATATGAGGGCTGTCAGAAGCATTCATCTTATTATTATAGAATTTACGCATAAGAGCAATTGTGTTAATCATGGATGGTTTAAATGGCGATAACAAATTATCCAAGATATTTGCCAAACTGACTTTCGAACAGGACTCCAAGAGTATATCAATTGGAATGGAACAACGAACAGCTATGTTTCCGTGAATGCTAACCAAGGATTCAGCAGGGAACAGCATTCTCGCCATGCTCGTAGCAGGGTTGCGCCGTCCAAGAAGTTCTGTCTTCTGCTTATGTGCGTAGTGATACAATTCGTTGATATAGATTACAGACTCTCTACATGCCAGGCTGCAAAAATCTGATACTGGAAATAGTGAATTGTGAAGATTTGCCGCCAGCGCATCCACCTCCGCGCGCGGATAGAATACGATTCCGTCATATTCCATAGATGTAAATACCATACTTAAAAGAGCTTCATGAGAAGAAAGCGTATAGTCTGTAAGACCTGTTTTGACGATTGCTTCGGTGACGGAATAGCAACTCGTTTCATAAGTGGCAAGTTGGTCGATATAAATATAGTTTTCTTTATTGACGTAGTCTTTATCTCCGAAATGGATGACTTTGTCAATGATATTTGATTTTATTGCGTATGTGCTGGAAAGGTGGTACTTCTCGATAATGTCACTGAGGTAGTACAGATCCTCTCCGTGTAAATTGATTCGTTTAATCATTTATTTCACCAAGTTTTGTAGGTCTTTCATTAATCAGTTTCTGAACATTCTCGATAATAAGTGTTCTTGTTTTACTATTATCGGACAGATACGGCAAGGAGGAATCCTGACTGGAGTCACCCCTGGCACGTGCAATCTCAGCGCTTGTTTTGGCAACTTCCGCAACAAGATTTGAATATATGCCACGTCCAATATGGGTTCCCCATTCAATGGATTCAAGCGATATTCCGTAATTTCTCACTCTGAAATCAGAATCCTTTTTCAAAGAATCTATCAGATGCTTCTTCAGTTTTCTGAAATATCCGGCATAGGAAGCCTCTGTCATTGCGTTTCCATTGGCATTTATAAAAACAGCGTTCGAGAATCCTTTAGCTGTAAGTTTTATATTTAACTCATAAAGCTGATCAAATAATTCCGGAATGTAAATAATCTGCTGTTTACGGTTTTTTTTGGCTCTCGATAGAAATCCTCGTCTGAGATCAGGTCTTAAATCGGTGTCCGCAATGTCAACGTACACCGCGTTTGCATTATCGCCCAGATTAAAATGGATTTTGTTATAGTCAAGTGACACCACCTCTGCATAGCGGAGACCACCAAATATCTGAAAATACAGTCCGAGGGCGATGCGAGGGGTGTATCTGATTGCCAAATCAAACATTCTTAGGACGGTTTTTGTGTCCATATCATGAAGTCTGTTCCGGGCCTTTGATGGTGGCAGGGTATAGCAATTTTTGACATCTTTAAGGTACACCGTTGTGCCTCTTGGAGTTTCAACCACTGCGAAATCGGATTCTTTAAACCCGGTTGCTATTCCATGCATCCAAAGATAATAGAGTGCTTTATTTACATTTTCTTCAGAAGCACGGACATAGTTTCGCCCTGATGTCATTGAAATATCTGTAAAGTAGCTAAGTACTATACCAGGCTTGATATCAGCAATTGTTTTCACTGGAGATTCATACTCAAAGAAGCAATAGTTGAGAAAACGCACGAACCGAGTCATGTAGGTGTTGAGAGGCTGCAATTTTACTGACGGCCATGCTTTAGCAACTATAGATATCGGCTGAGCTTTTGTTTCGCACTTGGTATCCTCGTCATAAAGACAAATTCCGACAGTGCTCCTGTTTTCGATAGCCCCATTTATATGAGCTTTTTTATATTTTATTATGATTGGTTTAAAACGTATTTTACTCATACTTATCCTCATTCAAGCTGTATAAATATATGTAATGAAACAAAAAAATGGAACAAATTTCTATCTGGAGTTGACAGGCTACTAAGAAGTGGCATAAGGCCTATAAAACAAAAAAACAACGCATTTATATGAACATTGACGACAAGAGTTAATCAATATTTGATGCTTGTTATTGTGTTAAACTATATTTAGAAACATACATTAGAGTATTTATTACGATTTGATATAATATTAACACATATTATTCAAAAATGCAAATTATGCACACCATATTACATATATTCCTTAAATGAAATTTTAAATTCCACATCTATGCTGAATTTAGTCTTTCTC
>ENA-ORTN01003595-ORTN01003595.1-human-gut-metagenome-genome-assembly--contig:-NODE-3595-length-10475-cov-6.541747_pt1 | contig 10475 bp, 10 predicted proteins | sample MGYA00242070_ERZ509189 | MGnify/ENA primary metagenome ERZ509189 (study PRJEB26280, sample SAMEA2338821) | human gut metagenome | biome: human gut; feature: human-associated habitat; material: faeces...
CTTTGTGGGCAAACGCAAAGGCGCTACCGGCACGAACGTCAACGACGTGGCCGTGGCGCTGGTGGAGTGAACACCGGGGTCACGCCTGGTTCCGCAGGGGCAGCTCCGGCAGAAGCGCCCGGTCTTTCGGCTTGCAGAGGATGTGATACTGCACCATCGTCTGAAAAAATAATCCGCACATCGTAAAAGAATAGAGACTTGATTCGCCGTTTCAGCTACGAAACGGCGAATTTTTTGTGAGAGAAAATACCCCCGGCACAAACAGAGCTCTGGGGTTGCTCTGTCTATGCCGGGGGGTATTTCAGGCGGCTTTTGTCATTTCTGTTTGCGTTTTCTGCCGGAGACCAGCAGGCCGATGAGCAAAAGCAGCAGCAGCGGCACGGCCAGCAGCGGCGCAATGAGGATGGGCTCAATGCGGGTGGCGTCAGCTACAACACGGATGCGCTTGAGGTTCTCCGGGGCGGTGACGCGGTGGCCGCGCACCAGCAGCCGGTGGGTGTTGATGCCATAGGGGGTGCAGGTCATCAGGGTGACGTAGTCCTTGCCGTCCACCACCTTCAGTTCGTCCACCTCGGTGGGCAGCACGATGGAGATCTTGTCCACCTCGTAGGTCAGCTCCCGGTCCAGCACGGTGATGGTGAAGGTGTCGCCCACCTCCAGCCGGTCCAGATGGGTGAACAGCTTGGCGCTGGGCAGGCCGCGGTGTGCCGAGATCACGGCATGGGTGCTCTCGCCGCCCACCGGCAGACTGGTGCCTTCCAGATGGCCTGCGGCCACCTGCAGCACGGCGTCGCTGGTGCCGTGGTAGATGGGCAGCTCCACCCCGATGCGGGGAATGGTGATGTAGCCCATGATGCCGGTGCCGGTCACGTCCAGCGTGGTGCTGTAGGTGGAAAAGTGGTCGGCGTGGTACAGGGCATCCGGGTCGGCGGCGATCTCCTGATTGAAGACGTCGGCGACATCAAAATAGGCCGTGTAGTCGGCGTCGGACAGGCCGTCCACCTGTTGGGCGTAGCTGTTCACGACCCTGGTCTGGTTGCGCTGGTTGATGTAATCGCTGATGGTAGGGTAGAGCATCACCGCAAGGCCCACAAAGAAAATGAGGACGAGCAGGATGGTGCCGGAGTGCTTTTTCATGGCAAGGCCCTCTGTGCTGTGAAAAAGGAGCGGAGGCGAGTTGGTCGCCCCCGCTCCGGGTGTTTTCAGGGATGGTTGCTTAGTTCTTGTGCTCCATGCGCTTCTTGGTGACCAGCAGCACGACTGCTGCCACCATCAGGCCGCCGCCGATGACATAGAACAGGGTGGTGCCCATGCCGCCGGTGCTGGGCAGCACAGTGCCAGCGTTGTTCTTTACCACAACGCCGCCGTCTTTATAGACATCGGCATCGAAGGTGGCATGAGTCTTGGAGCCCTCGGTCAGGTTTACGGTTTCGGAGGTTACCAGCTTGTTGTAACCATCCGGAGCCTTGATTTCGGTCAGGGTATAGGCTTTGCCTGCCAGACCGTAAATGTTGACCTTGCCGCCCTTGACGGTAATGGTGGTGGTTGCACCCTCATCGCCAGTCGTGGCCACACGGTAGTTGCCGGCAGTATCCTTTACGAAAGAGAGCTTGGTTTCGCCATCGGCCAGCTCAAACTCAGCACCGTCCAGCAGCTTGTTGGTGGTGCCGTCCACCTTCACCAGGTCGAACTGGTAGGACTTGGTGGTGACCTTGCTGGGAACAGTGTTCTGATGATTGCCGTAGCTCAGCTTGACCTCGTTGGCGTTGCCATCGCCATCAATGACAGCATCCTTATTCAGGGTGGCATTGTAGGTCACAATGATAGTGGTACCCTTAGTGAGAGTGCTGACGTAGGATTCAGGGAGCTCCAGGGTGAAACCGTTGGTGGTAGGGGTGAGGGTATAATCGGTGGTCACAGCATCATTGGCGGTAACCTTGAGGGAACTGTTGTTGAAGGTCAGGCTCTTGCTCATGGTATCGGTGACGGTGTACTTCTGAGCACCGTCAGCAACCTTGATCTCGACCTTATACTCCACAGTATCACCGATCTTGGCGTTGTTTTCGCTGCTCCAATCACCGGCGCTTGTCTGAACTTCCTTCTTGATTTCAGGTTTTTCGTTCTTTTCCTTGATGGTGGCATCGGGATTGGTGGTATTCAGACCGCACAGAGCACCCAGAGAGCTGTCCACCAGGTAGTAGCCCAGGTCCAGGTTAGAGAAGGTGACGGTGCCACCAGTTGCGGTTTCCTTAGTGCCAGAGATCTTCTTATCAGCTGCCCAGGCCAGAGCTGCCTTAGCAAATGCGGCAACAGTGGTGGAATCGTTTTCGTCAGCAGCCGTCCAAGTGGGGTGGTTCTGGCCGTCCAGGGTGATGTAGTTTCCACCGGCACCCGTCTTGAAGAAACCCTCCCAATCCGATTCTACGGTGTAGGAATAGGTATTGCTTTCAGCGTTGTAGCTGTCCAGCTTGAACATGCGGTAGATGGTGTAGGTCTCGTCCTTCACCGTTTTGCTGATGGTGATGGAACCTTTGGTGGCATTGGTCACTGCAAAAGCAGGCACGGCCATAGCCAGCACCAGCGCTGCTGCCAGCAGGGCAGCAAACAGTTTTTTGAACGTCTTTTTCATGAGGGGATGATTCGCTCCTTTCCAGATTGGGGAAATTTATGCACACAACATTGCTTCGGAGGCGGGACGCATTCGCCCGCTCCGCAGGCACAAATCAGAATACCGCAAAGCGGTTCAGCGGCCAGATGCGCAGGAACACCCGCCCCACGACCTGGCTTTTTTCCACGCAGCCGATCACGCTGCTGCGGCTGTCGATGGACACCGAGCGGTGGTCGCCCAGCACAAAATACCGGTTCTCCGGCACCTGATAGGGGAACCGGATGTCACATTCGCCCAGTGCCAGCTCGTCCACATAAGGCTCGTCCAGCACAGTGCCGTTCACGGTCACATGGCCGTCCTCGTCCATGGAGATCACGTCACCGGGCTGGCCGATCACACGCTTGAGCAGGAGCTTGTTCTGCCAATAAAAGCCGCACAGGTCGCCGGTTTTCATACTGTCGGACTTGACCAGCAGCAGAATGTCCCGGTCCTCCAGCGTGGGGTTCATGCTGTCGCCGGACACCTGCAGCACCGGCAGGAACAGGGTGGCCAGCAGCACGGCCACAGCGGCCACCACCACCAGCGCATAAATGGTGCTGCGCAGTACCCGTCCATACCGGCTGCGGTAGGCCAGACGGTCGCGCTCGGCCTTTACCTCCTCTGTGGAGGGGATGGCCGTAAATTTGATCTCGGTTGATTTCATTTTACCTTGCCTTCTTCCGGCAGGATATCGGTGTCACAGCGGCTGCGCAGCAGCTCACGGGTGCTCTGCTCAAAAGCAGCCCGCCGTGCTGCAATCTCCTGTTCCGTTTTGGCCCGCAAGGCGGCGCAGTCGGCCTCTGTCTGGGCACGCTTGTGCTCTGCTGCCTCGGTCAGGGCGTCACATTCCCGCTTGGTCTGTGCCTTCAGCTGTTCCGCCTCGGCCCGGGCCTGTGCAAGGATCTGGTCTGCTTCGGCCTTTGCCTGCGCCTGCAGGGCGTCCCGGTCGACCGACCGCACCGAAGCCAGATAGTCATCGGCGCCTGCCTGCGCAGCCTCAAACACATGGTTCAGTTCCAGAGCGGCCTGTGCAATGGACCCGGCACTGTCCAGATGGATCTGCCGCTGTTCCAGTTTGGCGGTCAGTTCTGCATTTTCGGCTTTGAGCTGATCTTCGCTCTGCTTGAGCGCAAAGATGATCTCGACCAGTTCAGTGCGGCGCATATGCCGCAGTTCACGGTCTGCCATAACGGCACCTCCGTATCAAAAGCGTTGCAGGGCCGGTACGGACCCTGCTGCGCGAAAAAGCGATTTTCGTACAGAAATTCGTCGAAACTCCGAACATCCATACATAAAGCATTCTACCAGACGAAATGCAACAAAACCATAACAAAAATGGCGTTGCAGTAGGTTTTCAAAAAATATTTTTTGAAAATCGCGCACAAAATTCCTCAGGCCGCGCAAAAAGAGCACCCTGCGCGGAAAACAGGGTGCTCTTTTTGCGGCAGAATGTTTACTTCTTGATGAAACCGCCCAGCAGATTGTTCAGCTCAACGATAGACTTGTAGATCACATTGATGTTGTTGATAATGGAGCTTGCACCGGAGAAGATGCGGGCCAGCTGGTTAAAGACCTGACCCACGTTCAGGAATGCCTTGTAAGCGTCGCTGTCGGCAATGGTGGCACCGCCGTCCAGATAGGTCATCTCGTTTTCGTCGATCACGGCATAGCAGGCGGGCAGTTTCATTTCGGTCATCATAATGGGGATTCCTTTCTTTCGTAAAATCAGTGCATGTTTTTCCAAAATGTAAAAATCAGACGGCGGCCACGACCACCAGCGTGACCAGAATGCCGGCCACCAGCAGGGTGCCCAGATGCTTCTGCAGGGCAGGACCGCCGGTCACGGGCAGGGTAGGGGCCGTGGGACTGGCGGAGCTGGACTTTGCGGTCCACTGGGCGTAGATGGTGGTGTCACCGGTGAACACGGTAGCGGTGGTGATCCGGCTGCCCCCCCCCGGCGCGGTGTCCCAGCCGTTGAAGGTGTAGCCGTCCATCGTGGGAGACTCCGGCAGGGTGGTCAGTTTGCCGTCCAGATTGGTGGTGACCACCACGGTGGAGCTCACACCGCCGCAGGCGTCCAGACCGATGGTATAAAAGGCGTCCTCTTTATTTCCTGCGGCAAAGGCGGCAGGCACTGCCGCACACAGCAGGCTGAGCAAGACCAGACAGAGTGTCAATGCTCGGAAAATTTTTTTCATAAAATTCCTCACTTTCCCGGGAGTAACCGTGCCCCGCAGCGCTTGCGGTGCCTGCCCGGCGGGGGCGGCATTCCGGCACGGCCTCGAATGACTTCGCTTCCACAGCGTACCACAACCGCAACAGTTTGGCAAGGTTTTTCAGCGAATCCCCAAAAATTTTTCATGAAAGAAGATCTGCCTCCGCGCGGAAGAAAACATGCCGGTGCCTCTTGTGAAAATCCGGAAAATATGATATACTGTTTTGCACGATGCGCCATCGCCAAGCGGTAAGGCAGGGGACTTTGACTCCCCCATCGTAGGTTCGACTCCTGCTGGCGCAACCAAACGCCCCGGAAGCTGGAAGGCTTCCGGGGCGTTTTTTGCTTATTCGAGATCCGGTCAGCGGCGGTGGATCTTCCGGGTGGGGCGGCGGTGGTTCCAGCGGTTGAGCAGCAGCCAAAGCCCGTAGATGGCGGCGCTGAGCACGCTCAGCACGATGACCACCTTCAGGTACAGACTGCCCAGAAATTCGCGGATCTTGGCCACGGTGAGCAGCAGGGCGTTCTGGTCCACATCCTGCCCGGCGATCAGGTTCACCACGCCGATGGTCTCGCCCGCCAGCTTCAGCTCTACGGTGCCCACCACGTCGCCCTGCCGGATGGGCGCACAGACGTAGTCCGGCAGGTGGAAATACTTCTGGGTCACGCTGCCGTCGCCGGTGGAGGGCAGCAGGGTCATCATGCTGTCGGCCGGATACAGCTGCAGGGTGTCGGTGTCGGCGGAATACTTCACCGGGATCTCGGCCAGCGCCAGGTCGGTGTCCAGTGCGGCCTGGATGGAAAAGGTGTCGAACACCCAGTCGATCAGCCGCACCGTCTCATACAGGGCCGGGCGGCGGTTGGCGTAGCCGAAGGTGTCGCAGGTGTCGGGGCTTTGCATCACACAGAAGATATAGGTGGCACCGTCCTGATTGGCCCAGGAAACGTAACTCTGGTTTCCGCTGTCCTTCTTGTAGGCGGTCACGTCGCACATGCCGCCCTGCATGGCGCTGCGGTAGTAATTGCCGCCGCTGCTTTTGCTCAGGGCTGCATTCTGGCTGACCAGCACCGACGGAGACCGGTGCTTCTCCTTGGCCGGCATGGTAAAGGTGGGCACGCCGGAGATCTCCACAAAGGCGTCAAAGCTCATCAGGTAGCGCAGGATCAGGTACATGTCCACAGCGCATGTCACATTGCCGCTGTCGATGCCGCAGGCGTCCGTCCAGGTGCTGTTCGTGGTGCCGATGCGCTGGGACAGGGCGTTCATCTGGCTCACCCAGCCGTCCAGGTCTCCGCCCGAAAGGGTATAGGCAAGGCCCATGGCGGCTTCGTTGGCGTTGCGGGTGACCATGGCGTACAGTGCTTCGCGGTAGGTGAAAGTCTCGTTGGAGCGCATGTCGGCGTTGCTGGTGTTGTGCACATAGTCCGAGATGGCAAACGGCATCTGGAAGGTGTTGTCCAGCTGGTCGGCATAGTTGGTCAGCACCAGTGCGATGGTCATATACTTGGTCAGGCCACCGGCGGAGACCTGTTTGGTGCTGTCCTTTTCGTAGACGATGATGTTGGTGTCGGTGTTCACGATGTAGGCGCTCTGGGCCTGCACCTGATAGACGGGGGAGGGGTCGAACATGGCACCTGCCGGCAGCACCAGGCAGCTGAGCAGGAGTGCAAACGACAGGATCAGTGCAAAAATACGTTTCATGTGGACAATTCCTTCAAAAAGCGATAAACTATACGAAGCAATGCGCACCGGCAGCGGTACGCAGAAAACACAAATGGAACAGCAGACGCTGTATACTTTATAATAACAGGTTTGCCGGGACGTGACAAGGGCTTTGCGGCTTTTGGCTGCGGTTTTGCACGCTCCGGCACAGGAGGACGGGAATGGTATATCTGACAGGCGACACCCACGGCGATCTGGACCGGTTCCGGCACGGGCGGCTGCGCTGGCTGGGCAAACGGGACATCGTGGTGGTGCTGGGCGATTTCGGCTTTGTGTGGGACGGCGGCGCAGAAGAACAGAAAAAGCTGGACTGGCTGCGAAAGCGGCCGTATACCCTGCTGTTTCTGGACGGCTCCCACGAGAATTACGACCTGCTGGCCCAATATCCGGAAACGGAGCGGTTCGGCGGCCGGGTGCAGAGCCTGGGCGGCAATGTCTACCATGTGTGCCGCGGCAGCGTGCTGGAGCTGGAGGGCAAAAAGTACCTGTGCTTCGGCGGGGCCGAAAGCCCGGACCGGGAGGAACGGGAGCCGGGCGTGAACTGGTGGAAGCAGGAGATGCCCTCCGATGAAGAATATGCGGCCTGCGAGCAGAACCTGGAAGCCTGCGGCTATCAGGTGGATTATGTGCTCACCCACGACGCGCCAAGCAGATTCCTGGATTTTACGGTGCTGGCCAGCGGCGAGACCAACCAGCTGCACCAGTTCCTGGACAAAATTCTGTTGAAGCTGACCTATGAAAAATGGTTCTTCGGCTGTTATCACCGGGATGTGCAGCTGTCCACCAAGAGTCGCTGCGTGTTCTGCGACGTGATCCCCATGGGGGACCGGCACGCAAAGCGGCTGGGCAAAAAATAACAGAACGGAGAGCTTCGGCTCTCCGTTCTGCGATTTCAGTTCATGGCACCGGCCTTGTCGAACATCTGCTGCACCTGTGCGGCCAGCAGGGCGTGCTCCGGGGCCTGCAGCAGCGGGTCCTCCGCCAGCATGGCCAGTGCTTCGCTCTGGGCGGCGTGGAGGGTGCGGGTGTCGTTCATCAGGTCGGCAATTTGCAATGTGGGCAGACCGTGCTGTCGGCTGCCAAAAAAGTCGCCGGGGCCGCGGGTCTCCAGGTCGTACTGGGCCACGGCAAAGCCATCGGTGGTGCTGCAGAGGAACTTCAGCCGCTTCTGCACCGCTTCGCCGGTATTGTCGCTGACCAGAAAGCACCAGCTCTCGGCGGCACCACGGCCCACCCGGCCGCGCAGCTGGTGCAGGGCGCTCAGGCCATAGCGCTCCGCATTCTCGATGACCATGACGCTGGCGTTGGGCACGTCCACGCCCACTTCAATGACTGTGGTGGACACCAGTGCGTCCAGCCGCCCGGCCTTGAAATCCTCCATGACAGCGGCCTTCTCCTTGGGCTTGAGCTTGCCGTGCATCAGACCCACCCGGCGGTCGGGCAGCAGGGCCTTGGCAATGTCCTCGTAGTAGGTCTTGACCGCGTTCAACCCGCCGTCGGGGGTGTCCTCAATGGCGGGGCACACCAGATAGACCTGCCGCCCCTTGTCAATCTCCTGATCGAGGAAATGGTACAGGTCCCGCCGTTTTTTGCCGGTGATGCACCGGGTCTTGACCGGGGTACGGCCGGGGGGCAGCTCGTCCAGAATGGAGATGTCCAGGTCTCCGTAGAGGAGCAGGCCCAGTGTGCGGGGAATGGGGGTGGCGCTCATGACCAGCAGGTGCGGATTCACGGCCTTTTCGGCCAGCATGCCGCGCTGCCGCACGCCGAAGCGGTGCTGCTCGTCGATGACGGCCAGCCCCAGCCGGGCAAACTCCACCCCCTCGCTGAGGATGGCGTGGGTGCCCACGATGAGGTCCGCTTCGTCGCCCCGGATGGCGGCCAGTGTGGTGCGCTTTGCAGCGGCTTTCATGCCGCCGGTGAGCAGGGCCACCCGCATGCCAAAGGGGGCCAACATCCGGTTCAGACCCTCGGCGTGCTGTGCGGCCAGAATCTCAGTGGGGGCCAGCAGAGCAGCCTGATACCCGGCCCGGATGCAGGCCCAGATGGCGGCAGCCGCTACCAGCGTTTTGCCGCTGCCCACGTCACCCTGTAACAGGCGGTTCATGGAGTGCTCCCCGGCCATGTCGGCCAGGATCTCGTCCACGGCCCGGCGCTGAGCACCGGTGGGAGAGAAGGGCAGGCTGGCCCAGAAGGGTTCCGGGTCTGTGGGCTGCATGGGGGCACCAGTGGCGGCGGAGCCGCGGTTCTTCATGCGGCCGATGCCCAGCTGCAGCACCAGAAGCTCTTCATAGATGAGCCGCCGCCGGGCCGCAAAGGCTTCTTCTTCGGTGGCAGGGCGGTGGATGGCCCGCACGGCTTCGGCCTTGGAAGGCAGGCGGTATTTGCGGCGCATCTCCTCCGGCAGCGGGTCGGGCAGAAGCTCGGCATGGGGCAGCAGCTGCCGCACGCACTTGGCAATGGCACTGCTGGAAAGGCCCTCGGTCTGGGGGTACACGGCCTCGAACGGGGCTGCCTGCACCTGTTCGGCAGTGCGCACCAGCGGGTTGACCATCTGACGCCGCAGCATCCCGCCGGTGACGATGCCCTGAAAATAGTATTCCTGCCCGATCTCCAGTTTCTGGGCGGCATAGGGGTTGTTGAACCAGGTGATCTCCAGCCCGGACACGTCATCCCCGGCGGTGACCCGCTCCATCCGCCGCCCGCCGGGCAGGATGCGCCCGCCGGGCTTGGCGAACACCTCTGCCTTGACCACGCATTCCGTGTCGGCAGGGGCTTCCGCAATGGAGTAGGGCTTAGTAAAGTCGATGTATTTACGGGGATAATGGCACAGAAGGTCGGCCAGCGTCACGATGCCCAGCTTCTCGAACCGCTCGGCGGTCTTGGGGCCTACCCCTTTCAGGTAGCGCACCGGCGTGTCCGGCGTGAGGGTGATGCGGTTTTCGGTGGGCATGGCGTGTCAGCTCCTTTCCTGGATGCAATATAGCCATTGTAACACGGAGCGGCAGCGGATGCAAATGGCCCAAAAAGGAAAAACCGGCAGGACCTTTGCCTTTGGGCAGGAACTGTGGTACACTCGGAAGAAAAAGAGAGGGAGAATATGTATGGAGATCCGCAAGGGGACCTTAAAGGATTTGGAGGCCATTGCAGCGGTGGAGGCGGCCTGCTTCCCGGCGGCAGAGGCGGCTACGGCAGAGGAGTTTGCCGGGCGGCTGCAGCAGTACGGCGATCATTTTTGGCTGCTGTGGGAGGGGGAAAGGCTGCTGGCCTTTGTGGATGGTTTTTGCACCGACTGGCCGGACCTGACCGATGAGATGTACGCCGACGCCTCCCTCCACCGGGAGAATGGTGCCTGGCAGATGATCTTTGGAGTAAACACCATCCCGGCCTGCCGCAGACAGGGGTACGCCGGGCAGCTGCTGCAACAGGCCATTGCCGACGCCCGGGCCCAAGGCCGGAAGGGGCTGGTACTGACCTGCAAGGAGGCCCTGGTGCACTACTATGCAAAGTTCGGTTTTGTGAACGAGGGGGTTTCCGGCTCCACCCACGGGGGCGTGGTGTGGTACCAGATGCGGCTGAAGTTTTAAAAAAAGCCTTCCCCCTCTTGGGGCAAGGCGGCATTGTGCAACGCGAAATGACGGAAGAGGGGAACTGTCGGCTGATGGTTCCTCTCATCTTTTTTAGAAAAAAGGCAACAAAAAATCCCGGGAACCGAAGTTCCCGGGAATCTTTTGGAGGTGACGACCAGATTTGAACTGGTGGATGAGGGTTTTGCAGACCCTTGCCTTACCACTTGGCCACGTCACCATATTCGGAGCAACTGTTGCTGCTCCATTTGGAGCGGCCGACGAGGCTCGAACTCGCTACCTCCACCTTGGCAAGGTGGCGCT
>ENA-ORTN01003607-ORTN01003607.1-human-gut-metagenome-genome-assembly--contig:-NODE-3607-length-10423-cov-2.877701_pt1 | contig 10423 bp, 8 predicted proteins | sample MGYA00242070_ERZ509189 | MGnify/ENA primary metagenome ERZ509189 (study PRJEB26280, sample SAMEA2338821) | human gut metagenome | biome: human gut; feature: human-associated habitat; material: faeces...
TTCACCATGTCCTTGTTTTTCTCGATAACTTCCACCACACCGCTGCCCACGGTGCCGTAGCCTAATACTGCAACGTTGATCATATCATAACCCTTGCCTTTCTCATAGCCTGCAAACTTTCAGGTACTTTCGTACCTTGCGCAGGCACAAATTGCGTGTGAAAAATTTTATTCTTTTGCCAATGGTTAGAGAACAAAACATTAACACTTGAAGACTGCACAGAAATAGTAAAAAACTTTTCAAAAGAAATAGAATATAGTGAAGATAATTTACAAAAGATTGAAGATATCTTCTATGATTCAACAGATTTTTCTATAAATAATATAATTGGAATATTTTAAAAATATACTGATATAAAAATTTTAGTACTAATATAAAATATAGAAAATGGCTTTCAAAATATTCCACAATTTACGTATATTTTTTAATTAATAATACTAAATATAAAAAAGATATTCGAGTTATTCTTTCAACTCGAATATCTTTTTAATAATTTATTATTGTCTATTTTCAAGACTCTTTACATTTTTCAAAAATATAATCACTCACAAACTTCTCAATAATTCTTAGCCTTTTCTCTGACACATCATCCTTCAAATGATATCTTTTTAAAGTATCTATAACATAATTTTTCTCGTTAATAATTTGAAAAGTTTCTTTAAAATTAATATCAAAAACCATAGCCATAACTGAAATTACATTATCTATGTAATCAATTCTTCTGCCTTTTTTTCTTTTTTATGAAAGAAATGCTTTTTTTCCTTTACATTGTTGTCTTCCATGCTTACATGATCTCCTTTTTTTCCTTGTCTTTTTTGACTTATGGCAAATTGTACCATATTTTTTTCAGAAAAAAAGTGCTTTAAGGCAATCTTAATATTTCTTACTGAAATCCTTAGGATTTGTTAAGTGTCCTTTCAGTTTATCCATATATTTTCCTGCCTCCAAAAGCTTCCTGTCATCGTCTCCTCTGCTCCTTAAAATACGTCATCATCTCATGTGTCAGGCTTAACTTCTCCCTATCCTCCGGGACATCGTGATAATCCACCCACTCTGCCACGGAGAGCTCTTCCTCGTCTAAGTGGATCTCTTCCTCCTCTGCAAGCTCACAGAAATAGCCGAGTAAAAGATTGCTGTCAAAGCCCCATGGCTGGCTCTTATAGTAACGGATGTTCTTCACAGCAAGTCCGACTTCCTCCATGACTTCCCTTTTGACTGTCTCCTCTGCTGTCTCTCCGATCTCTGTAAATCCGGCGATAAGCGCATACCTTTTGTACTCTCTGCCCGCATATTTTGTCATGAGGATTTTATCGCCGTGCGTGACTCCCACGATGACCGCAGGTGCGATCTTCGGAAATACCATGTTCGTGCAGCACGGACACTGAAGCATCCGCTGTGTTTCGCTGTGAACCAGTTTTTTCCCACATCTGCCGCAGAACTGATTGTCACGATACCACACAAACAAATGCCATGCGGTCGCAGCTGCAAGGACGCGTTCCTTCGGCTGCATTGGACGGACATCAAACATCTTATAAAAACGAAACTCGCCAATCTTGGTATCCGCTCCTATTTCAGTCAGAAAGTATTCTTCCTCCCCTATAGAAAAAAGATAAATACAAGACGGCACTTCTCTTCCCAGTATATTTTCGTTGTAATCCTTCCACTGCTCATAAGTCAAAAACTGCAATTCTCCATTATATTCCAGATATACCGTTCGCTCTCCAAAACCAAACATCCTGCTGCCTGCATGCGGTACTTTCTTTTTATATGAATTATCCAATTGCATTGGTGCAATATCCTGTATCATTTCCTTAGATTCCTTTCATTTTGAAGCTTTTCCTATTGTAAAACATTTTGATTTTTTGTACAATAAGATTATATTGTTGTAAAAAAAAGAGGCTGCCGGATCATGGCTGCTTCCAAGGGGTTTTTATCATGTATCACAATAAAAAAATCGGGATTTTTATCTCCCACATTATGGGATTTTACCAGAAGAATGTATGTCAGGGTATTATTGACAAAGCTCTGGAATACGGTTACACTGCTGAGATTTTTGCTTCTATGGATGGGGAGAATCTCGGGGACTACAGTCTGGGAGAGGAAAGCATTCTGACATTGCCGAATTTTGATGATTTAAGCGGTGTTATTTTTGCGTCTGAAACTTATCCAAACGAACAGTTAAAGGATCAGATCTATTCCCTGCTGAAAGAAAAATGTCACTGTCCTATCATAGAGATTGCTGTTTATAAGCAGCAGTTTCCTTCGGTTTCCTTAGAAAATAACCATCCTTTTTTTGATATTACAGAACATCTCATCACAGAACATCACTACAAAAATATCTGTTATTTTGGATGTGCCGATGAGAGTTTCTTTTCGGATGCCAGAGAAAAGTTTTACCGGGACGCATTAAAAAAACATGGCATTGCACCACACGCACATTCCATCTATACCGGAACCTACACTGCGCAGTCCGCTGCTGAAGCACTCCGCTTCTTTGAAGAAAATGAAACAAAACCGGATGCGGTTGTCTGTTACAATGATAAACTGGCACTTTTATTAATGACTGCTGCCATCTCTGCCGGTTATCATATTCCAGAGGACCTTGCGATCACCGGCTGTGACCACAGTGAAGAAGGACAGAATCTCACACCTTCTCTCACGACCGTCTCTTTCCCTGTCTATGAACTTGGGGAAGCTTCCGTAGAAAAACTGATGAAATTAATCCATGAGGAAAATGTTCCTGCCATCACTGTGGTACATGCACAGATGGTTCTGGAAAATTCCTGTGGATGCAGTCTTACAAAAGAGACTCCTGCTATTTACTTTGAGCAGAAACTGACCAGTCAGATTGCTTCTCTGGAGTCTTCTATTTTAAGTTCCATGAAAATGTCTGCTGAATTCCAAAATATTGCCGACATAGATGAAGCGATGGATCTGTTGGAGAATTACGTTCATTCTATTCCAAACTGTTCCGAATTTTATCTGTGTCTGTACGCCAACTGGGACAGCGTTTCCCAGCACATACTGGAATTAACGGAAAATGAAATGGATTTTGAGCCAAGTCAGGATGAGATTATTTTAAAATTAAGTCTGCGGGATGGCAAAAGACTGCCGGAATGCAGTTTTACCAAGCGTTCCCTCCTGCCGGAACATATCTACAGACAGTCAGATTCTGCCTACCTTTATTTTCCGCTGTTCTTCAAGAATAAGACTTTTGGCTATATTGCCTTAGCTTACGAGAACAACCGCATTGACTATCACTTCCAGCTCGTGCACTGGTTCATGAATATCAACCAGTTATTAAAACGTTTGAGTGACGCAAAACGTACTTCCATCCTCGTCTCTCACTTGGAGGACATTTACACCAAGGATGCGCTGACCGGACTTTATAACAAACACGGCTATCTGCACCGTGAAACGCTGTTACTTCAGGAAGCTGCAGAAAACCAAAGTACTGTGACCTGTTTTCTGTTTGATTTAAACCGCCTGAAATATATCAATGACCACTATGGTCATAATGAGGGGGATTTTGCGATTCAGGTCATCGGACATGCCCTATCCAGTGTCACCCGTTCCACCGATATCTGCGCAAGATTCAGTAGCGATGAATTTTATCTGCTGACAATGGATTACACAAAAGAAGATGCCGATGAACTCCTCACCCGCGTCTATAAGTACTTAGATAATTATAATAAAATAAGCCACAAGGAATATAAGATCTCTGCCAGCGGCGGCTATGCCCAGTCCACACCGGGTGCATCCCTTTCCAAAGAAGATGTCAAAGCTTTATTTTCCAAGGCAGATGAACATATGTACCAGCAAAAACAGATTTTTCATCAGGATTTGGATAAATAAGCATTGTGACGGTATTCTGTCGGAGATACTCCACAGGTTGCTTTAAAAATTTTCATAAAATGCTTTTCATTGTCATACCCGACTGCCTGACTGATCTCGATAATCTTCATATCGGTTTCGGTCAGGAGTTTTTTTGCCTCTCTCATGCGGATTTCCTTGAGATAATTCACAAAATTGCTTCCGGTATACTGCTTGAATGAGTAGGAAAACAGGGAGTAATTCATGGAAATATAATTGGAGACAACCGCCATATTCAGATCCTTTGCATAATTTTCTTCTATATAATCCACAGCCATTTTGATTTTCTGTACATTCTTGTTCTGGTCATAGCTGCTATTGATCTTCTCATGAAGCTGCAACACAAATTCCATTACCTTGTCCTCGTAGGAATCGATACAATTTTCACTCCAGATTTCTTTGCATTCCAATAAAAGTTCTCCCTCTGTCTCTAAAGCATTCTGATAGGTTTTCTCTACCTCCGTAAAGAAATCTTTCATACAGCTCTCAAAAACAGCCTCATCAATTCTTCCATTTTTCACTTCATAAAAGAACTGATGAAAACTCTTTTCCAGATCGTCTGTATGATCTGTTCCGATCAACTGGACGCGTTGGATTCTGGCTGCCTCCTCTGTCAACTTAGCGGCCTCCGTGATAAGACCTTCCGGTATCTTTTCCTGAAATACACCGTACTGCGCTTCCACTTTATTGCGGACAAATGCTTTCTTTCGCATCATGACAGACTCCGCATATGCCTGACGGATGCTCTCTAAGCCACAATGCGCCGCACTGATTCCAATGTAACCATCCTGCAATTCGTTTTTCAATAAGAGGGAAAGGTTCTCTGCCGGAACAATAAAAATATCATTGTCATTCATATTTTTCATGAAAATATAATTATCGTCGGACAGTTCTCCTCTCTTGACCTGATTCTGGCAGCACACATAATAATTTCCGGTATAAAAATGATCTGCATACTGACTTTCGATTGTGCGCTGTTCCTCCCCGGAAATCTCATCGGAAAGCATCAGGTGCCGCATCTGCTGATAACCAATTTTCTGATTGTTCTCCTCTTTCTCTTTCCGGCTCTCAATCTCTGCATTGAGTTTTTTTAAGATTTCGGTGATTTTTTCACGCTCAATCGGTTTTAAAATATACTCCCGCACCCCGTTTCTTAACATTTCCACCGCATAGGCAAAATCATCATAACCACTGATTGCCACGGTAAGTGGAATATGTTCGAGGCTCTGCATTTTCTGTACCAGTTCGATGCCATCCATCTTCGGCATACGGATGTCCGTAAACATCACATCAATCTCCTGCTCTTTCAGAATTTCAAGCGCAGTCTCTCCATTGTTGCACTCCATAATGGTCTCGATTGGCACACCACTTCGCATAATCATTGTTTTGATTCCCTGACGGATCATTTTCTCATCTTCAACGATCAAAACTGTTTTCATTATCTTCCTTACCCTCTTCTAATCCTGTATCTCTCTTCTGTCACAGTCCCCTGTGCCTTTATTTTTCACTTATGCTCCGGGTCATTTTCCTCTGACTGTCTATGCGTGATTGGAATCCGGACCATAATTTTTGTATAACACCCCAATTTGGATGCGATCTCGATTCCATACTGATCTCCAAATGCAATATGGATACGGTCCTGTACATTTTTCAGACCAATTCCATTGCCGGAGCCTCCGTTGGAAACAATTTTTCCTGCAATCTTTAACCGAAGCTTCTCCACTTCTTCTTCTGACATACCTTTTCCGGCATCTGTGATCTCGATCACACAGTCATCTCCGTCTAAAATGCCCTTGATATAGATATTTGTGTCCTCTGCCATCTGTTCGATTCCATGATAAATGGCATTCTCGACGATCGGCTGCAGGGACATCTTCGGAATCTCCTGTTTTAATACCAGTTCCGGCAGGTTTAACGACAGATAAATCTCATAATCAAACCGCAGATTGATCAGAGCCATGTAGTTTTTAATGTACTCTAACTCCTGCTCCACAAGCACATTTCCTGATACCCACTTCATACTGTAACGCAGCAGTTTCCCCAATGCGGTCACCGCATCAGAAATGGCGTATTCTTCATCAATCTCTGCCATCATCTTAATCGATTCTAACACATTATAAATAAAATGTGCATTGATCTGATTCTGCAAAGCCCGGATCTCAGAATTTTTTGCTAACATCTCACGGTTTAAATTATCTTCCATCAGCTCCTTGATACGTTCCAACATCTTATTGATCTGCGTTCCGAGTTCGCCCATCTCATCTTTGCCACAGTTTTCGATCGCGACATCAAGATCACCCTTCTGTACTTTTCGAATGGACTTTAAGATCTCATAAAACTGCTTTAACAGATGCTGCACAATACGGTTGATAAAGAACGCCAGCAATATGATAAATGCCAGCATGACAGCCACAAACACATCACGCATAAAATATACATTATGAACATTTTTTGTGATATCCTTCACACAGATCAGTGTACCGGAGAGTTCGCGCACCTGCATATAAGAGATTACAAGATTTTTTCCATCCAATTTTTTATAAATGGTCTGTATCTTGTCCTCTGTGGGACGCTGTTTTAAAATATCGTCAAGCAGCGCTGAAGATTCTGTCTGCTCTTTCTGTCCAAAATAGGTTACTCCCTCATCCGAATAAAAGAAACTCCACTCATCCTCAATTCCCTCGTACAGGCTTGGAAACATATTCTCCATCGTCATGGCAGACTCGATCACACCAACTTTTCCATTGGCACTGTCAATAATCGGTGTGACAAGTGAAATAATCTTCCGATTCTGGTTCATCGTATAGGAATTGAAAATATTATCTGTGTAATCAAAATTCCAGCCGACATATTTATCCTGCTTGGACCACTCCTGTTTTTTCATACGGGATGCATTGTATAAAATGGGCATCATCTCCTGCACACTGTCATTCACCGCATAGACACGGACACCATACAGCAATGGGTTATTGTTAACTAACCGTTCCAACGCCGACACTTCGTTATTTTTAAAATCCAGCCAGTCGGCCGTAGAGATTTCTCCCCCAATCGCAGATGCATTCAACATTTGAAGCAGGGAATCATCACTTAAGAAAAACTGTGTGGACATATTGATAGAATCAATCTTTGTCTTGATTCCATCCTCATTCCGCTGCATTGTATATTCCATGTAATCCATGTTCTCCTGCACCGCATTCTGCTCCATAACATAGAACAAAACCCCTGCTAACACCCCGATTGGAATCACCATAAACAGAATGATAATACTGGTAAATTTGATATTTAGCTTTGTATTTCGAAACAGCTCTCTTATTTTTTTCATTCGCTAATTCCCATTTTTTCCTTTGCTGCATTCATTAATACTGTTTTCTGTTTCAAAACTTCCTGATAGCCCATGGCATTCCTTTTTCCCACAAATTCTTCAAATATTTCATCAAACTGTGCTTCATTTGATGCGAGAAGAAGCTTTGGCAGTGTCTCACTCCAGAGTTTGGTACATTTTTCATCCATAGCTGCAATTTCAGGACTTGTCGACAAACTCACATCATACTGTCCATTGTAGACTGTATATTTGCATGCCCACACGAGTAACTGTTCAGTAGCAGGACCTGCCTTCTGCTCCCACTGAAGTTGCATGACATTATTCTGCAGCATCCAATAAGCATCATCTGCGCCGTATAACCTGTCGTAAGTCTCCCGGTCGGAATTTAAAATTTTGCTGACGTCCTCTTTTAATACCGGCTTACCATCCACGATATCGTAAGTAACCCCTTCCACACCGAGATAGATCAACATCTGTCCATGCTCACTCATCATATAGTCCATAAACGCTATGGCGCGTTCCGGATATTTACAATTTTTTGAGATCAGCGTCAATGTCCATCCATTCATATTGTTAGTCGGCAGTGTCGGATCATCCCCATTGGAATTTCTCGGTCCCTCAACCGCCATGTAAATGCTGTCCGGATCATTCTCATACAATGCTTTTTGCTGTGAGATCGTATCACTGTACTGATAGAGCATACAAAAATACCGACCTTTTGCCAGTTTTTCTTCCATCTGTATCCGTGTATCCACAAAGATATCATTGGCAAGCAGCCCTTCCTCCCCCAGTTCACGGAACATTTTTAACCATATAACATACTCTGGGTCTGTATATCTGTCATAATATTTCCCATCCTTTTCCCACGGAACCGCAAGAAAATTCATCAGATATTTGTCAAAGGAAACATTTCCCTGATTATCAAATACATGGGATCCCACCGGGATCAATTTTTCCCCATTCACCTCAGGAAACATCTCTGCCGCTTTCTCCACTGCTGCTTTAAATCCTTCCGGTGTTGTCATATCCGGACTTCCAATTGCCTCATAAATATCTTTACGTACCAGAAACGTCTGATTGGATATGATGTCATCATGCTCTTTCACCTGTTTTGGTGTAACCGTGGAACACGGATATCCATAAATATTGCCATCATCCATTGTATACCAGTTCACCACATCTGCATCTGTGACCTGCCAGAAATAGGCATCATAATCATCTGCAAGTTCATTTAATGCATAGACCATGTTCTCTTCGATCATCTGGTTCACCTGTGGCTCCCAATACCCTAATGTGATCAGATCAGGCAGAGAATCCGATGCGATCAGTGCATTTAATTTTTCTGTCTCATTTCCGATCGGCGTGATAAAATTAATATTTACTCCTGTCTCCTCTGTAATCTTTTGAGAGACTGCATTCTCTCCCCACGGTATTGCAAACCAGGAATAATTGACATACCAGTCTAACGTAACAGGTTCTCCGGCATATTTTTTCCATGCCGGTGTATCCTCATCACCCTGTGAGGTGTCCTCCACCTGAGATGTCTCCACAGCCTGTCCTTCTCTTTCCGCTCCGCAGCCCGTCAAAACATTTGTCATCCCGGCTGTCATGGTCACTGCTATGCCCCATGCGATCATTTTTCTGATTCTGTATGTAACCATAAAACTTCCCCTTTATTTCTGTTTCCAAGTATCTTTATCATACCATTTTCTTTCGTTTCCCGCAAACCCCGACAGAGCAAATTTCCTGTTTTCATGACATTTTCCGAGTTCTTTTTACTTTCTTTTTAAACACACAAAAGCGCTACCCCAATTTTTTGAGTAGCGTTTCTGTTTTTATCTATTTAGAGAAGAATATGGTAAGGAAACTATTTTATGTACTGTCATTATTCTTTTACAGCACCTGCAGAAATACTGCTGATGATGTATTTAGAGAAGAATGCAAATACGAGTAAAATCGGAATAACAGAAATTGCAACGGCGAGATAAATTGCGCCCTGGTTTGCAGTAATATCTGTTGATGCCCTTAAAGTTGCCATCATAACCGGTAATGTAAATTTCTCATTTTTATTTAAGATAATCATAGGTAACAGGTAAGCATTCCATCCACCGATGAATCCCATGATACTCATGGTTGCAATCCCAGGTGACATGATTGGGATTGCGATTCTGTGGAATGTATATAACTCGCTTGCTCCATCAATTCTGGCTGCCTCGATCAGTGAAGGTGGCATAACGGAAAGTACATACTGTCTTAAGAAAAATACGGTTCCCGGTGAAGCAATTGCCGGAATAATCAATGGGATATAAGAGTTTACCAGATGAAGTTTGGTACATAAGTTATAAAAACCGATCAGACCAAGCTGTCCAGGTATCATCATGAAAATTAAAATCGTCATGAATAATACTTTATTTCCCTTGAATTTGTACATTGCCAGTGCATAAGCTGTCATAGCGGAAAAGTATGCACAGAGTAATGTAGATGGAACTGCTACTTTCAAACTGTTCCACATACCTAAAAACAGGTTGAAGTATTTAAATACAGTAGCCCAGTTTTCTTTTAAATAAACACTCGGAATCAGAGTAAATGATTTCATAATCTCAGATCCGCTTCGTGTTGCGTTGACAATCATTAATAAAAATGGAAACATACACACTACACTAAGCAGGATTAGTAAGATATATAAAATTGTTTTTTTGATTTTATATCCAATGCCGTTCATAGTAATCCTCCTTATTTCGTCTTAGATGAAGCCCGTTTTTTTGCACGGCGTGCTGCTGCTTTCTCTTCATCCTGGTTAAACACTTTTAACTGTATAATGGAAACAGCTAAAATGATAAGGAATAATACATAGGCGATTGCGGATGCATAACCAGTCTGTGTTGTTCCTGTTGTAAATCCAAATTTATAGAGATACATTACCACGGTGTATACGGAGTTATAAGATGCCCCTGCCGGATTTGACATCAGATACGGCAGATCGAACATCTGTAATCCACCAATCAGTGATGTGATTGCTACATAAAGTAACATCGGTCTTAATAATGGTAATGTGATTTTTCCAAATACGGTCCATCTTCCGGCTCCGTCAATTGCTGCTGCCTCGAAATAATCTTTTGAGATTCCCTGCACACCAGCCATTAACATAATGAAGGAGTTACCAAACCACATCCAGGAACTGATCACTGCGATGGTCACCGCAAACAACGCCAGCGAATACCCGACGAT
>ENA-ORTN01003609-ORTN01003609.1-human-gut-metagenome-genome-assembly--contig:-NODE-3609-length-10418-cov-5.402779_pt1 | contig 10418 bp, 14 predicted proteins | sample MGYA00242070_ERZ509189 | MGnify/ENA primary metagenome ERZ509189 (study PRJEB26280, sample SAMEA2338821) | human gut metagenome | biome: human gut; feature: human-associated habitat; material: faeces...
TACTGTATAAGGAATTCTCATTTTGACTTGTACTATTTATATTCTAGCACCATATCTTTTATTAAACAAGGGCAAGATGCGCCCTTGAGTAACTCTAATTTCCTTTTGGAAATTAGGAAAGGTTGTTCTTAGGAATATTTTTCTTTACATTCATTAATAGTATGTTATACTAGAATAAATCTGATAAATTTGAAACACTTACTATAGTTATTAGAAATGGAGTTTTCTATGGATTTACAAATGATACTATTTATTGCTTTAATCATTATTTTTTTTATAATTCCGTTACTAACATTTATTATTAAATCTGCAGTAAAGCAAGGAATTTTGGAAGCTTACAAGATTATTAAAAATGATAAAGATAATAATATTTTATAACTCTAATCTAAAATCTATCATGTTCAATAAAAATCCTCTTTTTTAAAGAGTTGGATATTCTTTAATTATTTCTTGTTATTAGTTGTATAAGACCCATATAAGGTATCTACTTAATAGAGGAAAAGAGAATTATAGATGTTTTAAGGAAAAGTGGCTATTTTTAAGAATAGATCAATCAACTTTGTTTTATTGTATTTTGATACTCTTGTGTTAATATCTGGATAAAAAAGAAATGTCCTAACAGTATTCTTCATGTTTATGTGAATATGAATTAATCTGCTAAGGCATTTCTTTTTATTTGTATCTTTAAAATATCATTTAAAATAATCAAATTTTTAGCAAAGAAGGTCTTTTTGGTACCATATGAGACGCATTTGTGCAAGATTTCCTCCTTCTTCAGATGTTTCAAACATATGGTTGATTACCTTTTTGATTACCTTTGCTTTTGGGAAAAAAGAAAAAGCCTTAAAACAGCGATTTTACGCGGTTTCTAAGGCTTTTTAATACAGGGGATGAGAGAATCGAACTCCCACAGAAAGTGCTAAAACCCCTGTAAAATCAATGATTGTTATGATTCGTGTTGCATTTCGTGTTGCATAGACTCAAAATAGTTGATTGCAATCTTATTCATTTTATCTTCCATGTCCGGAAGAGTGTGACGGTAGACTTCTTTCAGCACCGAATCATTTCCCCATCCACCAGATTGCATGATATACGCATCTGGTATTCCTAGCGCATGTTGAACAGAAGCGTTGTAATGCCTTAAGTCGTGGAATCGGAAGTGAGGTATCTCTAATTTCTTAAGGAGATTTCCAAACGATGTTGTTAATGTATTCGGATTCATGTCTACAGTGTCGGTTGAAAGTTCCAAGAACTTCTCGATTACGAATGATGGATAATTCACATATCTGTCACCAGCATAAGACTTAGGTGCTTTCACAATCCATTCGCCCTCAACATTCATAACCATTGTTTTTGTAACGTGTATCGTGTGATTCTTGATGTCGGACTTCTGTAATGCACAGATCTCACCTCTTCGCATAGCTCCAAACGCTGCGAGGAGAATTGGCACTTCCATGATAGTTCCTTCTGATGCACGAACAATCTTCTTAATGTCCACTTCTGTAGGAATGTAAATGTTGCTCCTGAGTTTTTTTGGAAGAGTGATATTGATTACAATTCCCGGATGAAATCTTTTCATTACCGCGCTGATCAGTCCATTCATGTCACGAACAGACTTAGGTGACAGCTCTGTAGATGCTTTATTAATCACCTTTTGAATTACGCTTTGTGTGATTTCCTTTAGCTGATACTCTTTAAGCGGTACCATGCAATTACGTTGCATACTCTTGTACTTTCTGATGCTGGACGGTGAGAGGACAGCGGACCGTTCCTGGATGTACTTTTCTAGTGCATCACCGAAAGTCATTTGTACTTCTTCATCTTTCTTGATTTCTTTGTTATCTGCCCATTCAGCAGCCATTGCTTCAGCTTTTCTTTTTCCTCTTGCCGATGGATCATCACAAGTGAAAGACTTATAGATTCTTTTCTGTTTCTGTTTCTTCGTTTTCGGATCAATAACAGGTTTTCCGTTTTTATCTAAGACAATTTCATAGTGGCTGAATACCTGACATCTCCAGGATCCGGAAGGTAACTTCTTAGCTGTTGCCATATAATCATCTCCTTTTAAGTATAAAAATAACAGCCATACAATAGAACAACAGTTCTGATTGATTGACTGCTCCGAAGATGATACAATATTACTGTTCATATAATTCGCACTGCTCTTCGGAGTTGTGTATCAACCGTTCCTGCGCCAACAGGAGCGGTTTTATTTTATTTAATTATCTCTGTTTACAAATTCGCTACATACATCTCTTAATTCTGTATATAACTTATCTGTAAGTTCTTCACCGGCATATTGTCTTGACAGTAGTTCTCTTCCATAAGCTCTCAATTCTGCATCGGATAAGGAAGAAAGTTTGTTGTCATAAACGTATTCTTTTGTATTCATGGTTCCTCTCATGCAAATGAACCTTGTTCCAAACACCGCAAATTAACTATTTACTGTAAACAAACTGAATATCTTTTGATGACCAGAAATCAGGAGCAACGCTAACCTCGAACTTCGAGAAAGTTGTAGGTACCTGATATGCAATCACACCGTTCATCTTCTTTCCAGCAGCAACACTTCCATCAAGCTGATTCTTTCCACTGGCTTCAGGGGCTTGAAGTCCAACAAGATCTTGTGTTAGAGAGTAATCATCGCAATAGGCTTCGAAATTCATTACGGAGCTGATGCTGATATCTTTTGATGAGTTGTTTGCAATCTCAAACTCAAGGATTAAGAACTCGTTTCCTTCGTCAGGGGTAGTATATTCCCCACCGGCAGATTCGGTGATGTTCACAAGTGTAATTTCAACATCATTGAGATTCACAGTATCTCCAACGTTAAATACAGTCTGTTCCGGTTCTGATTCATTCTTTGAAGCATCTTGCGTTGCGTCAGTAGAAGTGTCACTGTTTACCTTTTTAGGTCCGTCATCCTTTCCACCAATAACAGAACCTATGATACCGAGTATAATAATTACGCCGATAACAATTAATACAGTTTTTAAACATCCACCTTTCTTTTTCATTCGTGTTTCCCTCTCTTTCTTTTAGTGATATAGCCTTGTTTGCTAAGCGCACCACACGCTTTATATAAATCCCTCCCGGGAGTTATATCCTTAATCATCTAATATTATTTCAATACCGACTTCTTTCGCCTTTTCCATAAGCAATAAGAAATTCTTTGTTTTAGTTCTCTTCATTCTGCGATAAGCAGAAAAGCTTTTTGGAGCATCATCCGGCAAAGCATATACAATACGATAATACTCTTTTCTATCACGCATCTGAGTGTCTCGTTTCTTTTTATCTTCTGTATATAGAATATAGTTTCTCTTTTCTTCTTCTGTCCTATCATCAACATACGGACGTGTACTTGCTTGAATCACATCTACATCATTTCCGAATTTATCTTTTATAGCGTTACTATACTTGATGGAAAAAGGCGCAATGGTATGTCTGCATCCATCATGAACTTTCCCGGTTTTTAGAATCACTTCAGGCAATTTCGGAAAAATTTTACTGTTACCAGATAAGCTATACACTCGTCCTTGAAGTTTGTTACATATCTCACAGCATGAACAATGAGCGCTCATCTGTACTAGATCCGTATTGTATTTTTTACAATTCTTAATAGTTAGATTGGCAATTCCTAATGACAAGTCTTTTACTATTCCATGTTGTTTGAGATAACTTTTAATCTTTAGCTCTTCTGATTCAGCTTCTTCCAATCTCAGCTCTTGCAGCAATACCTTGCAATAACATAGATAATCTTCTTCTAAAAACCAATTGTTTGAAGCTGCCATAAAAAGGTAGAGTCTTCGGTAAAGATGATCAGACTCATTAACAAGACCATTGGTTCTTAGAAGACCTGCTTTCATCTTTAGGAAATAATCTAAACTTCCAGTTATTCCGTATCCGTTGAAAATATCGCATCTTAAAAAAGATGGGATTGGAAGTTTATCTATATCGTTAATATCATGCAAATCATACAATTTACCATCTGAATTTATAAACCTAGCATTGTATGTATATTCTGTCTCTTCAGGAGTTACTTTACATAACTGTCCATTTTTGAAGTAGAGAACTTGATATTTTTTTGATAATTCCAATTTCTTTGTACTTTCTAATTTTAATTTATCTAGAAATGAATTTAGTAAGTCCATTGTCCGCACCTTATTTTAAAGCATTTTAATAACCGTAAGATATGGGATGAAGTATATTACATAGTTATCCACTGTCGTATAAACTCCATACTTATCTCTGTAACAGCTGATACATTCTTCTAAGTATTTCTCTGTTACTTCTAAATATTCTGCAATCTCATGTCTGTTTCGACATCCAAACTCAAATGCATTAATGATTCCGGTGAGTCCGATTAGACGGTTGTAACCATGTAATCTAGCTTGACGCTCCTGCTTCCTGTTCCATGATTTTGAGATATCACAGATATTTCCAACAGTTGTGTGGTGATGTCCAAGTTCTTCACCTAGTACACAAGTCCTTTCTATTGTTGTACGGAGCTTTGAACTCATTCCGATAACACCATCTGCATACAATCCGTGAATCCTATCACTTTCAAAATCACACGATACAATCTCTACACCGTCCTTGCAGGCTTCATCTTCAAGTCTTTCATAATTATTCATGTGAATCCCTCCCACTACAGCATATCTTCCTACGTGTACAATAAAAACACTATCTTCTCTTATTTTTTACAAATGCAGCAAAGTTTCTAATTTCTTCCATCTCGGATTCGGTGTATTCGTCACCCTCGAAGTGCGCTGCGAGAGTTGTTGGTTCATTATCGATGCCGAGCAATGTATCTGCAGATACATTCAGAGAAGAAGCAATCTTTTTGATTGTATCCACATTAGGTTCTCTTTTTCCACTTTCATATAAAGAGTATGTCGATTTTGCTACGCCGATATTTTCTGCCAAATCTTTCTGCGATATGCCGGATTTAAGCCTAGCTTCTTTTAAATTCTCATTAAAATTATCACCCATAATGTTATTCCTCCTGTTACTTATGATTATAAATATGTGAATGCAAAGTGTCAATAAAAAGTTTACAAAATGCAAAGAAAAGTATTGACAAATTTGCAGAATGCAATTATAGTATAACTGTGGTTTGCAGAACGCAAACAATAAAGCGAAAGGAGAATAAAATTGTTTAGGAACTTAGAAGCAGAACAGGCTAGATTCAATTTCACAAACCAACAGATGGCTGAAAAATTAGGTATGTCAAGAGTTTCTTATGAGAACAAAAAGAAATCAGGAAAATTCACAGCATTGGAAGCAAAAAAGCTGTGCAAATTGTTCAAGGTTAAATTTGATTATCTTTTTGAAACAAAAGAGGAAAAGTAGAAAGGAGAGAAGAAATGGACAGAATTGTTCACGAGTCAGTTTTAACAAATACAAGTGATGAAAAAGTAAATGCTTTGATGTATCAGGCAATGCTTGATGAAACAATTCGTCTGAGATCATGCAGAAAAGAGGCGGAGAGGAACCAGATTAGAAAGTTCCTTATGGAAGTATATCGACTATATTATGGAAGAAATCAGAAAAATGACTGTCTAAGTACAACTCAAGAAGATATGCACAGACAGTCGACAGAATCCAGTACGCAAGAGTCGATAACAAAATGGTCGATTTTGATGGGTGAACATCAAGAAAATTAAAAATATACCGTGGCAAGAAAATCCAGTAAAAAGGGTTAATGCATTGAAGCATACGAAATTTGTATACGCCAATAGTTTGATTAAAAGTCGAGTTTATTCGTTTGGAATACGAAATATCACATAATAAGTCAGAGAGTTTAGCGTATTCAGTACTGGAAGCGTATTCAATCATCACCAAGGTGTTTGTTTTTGCTGAATCCCAAACATGTTCCACAAATGGAATCAATTGTTCTAAATTTGCAGAATTAGAAACATATTTTTTGAAGCAAACGCAAGTGTTGATATACCTTGAAAGATTTAGCAAAAATTTCAAAATGATAATGCAAAGGAAAATAAACAGAAAATACATCATTAATCCTCCTAGTATGATTTTGAAATATTTTAGCACGGATGAAAAAGCAAAGGAAGAGGTTGGTAGAAATTAAACAAGAAAATTACAAGGTAATCTACTGGAAAGGGAAGGGGTACTGATGAAGAGAGGTGAAAGCAATGAAGAAAAAGATTATCAATAAGAGAGTCAATGGAGATTCTGAAGAGCTGCACGCATTGAAAGGCTTTAAGGTCTTAGCAGTCGGCAACGGAACAATCGGAGAAATGGAAACTTTCAAGGAATCTATGAACATACGACAAAATCAATTGTTGCCTGGATGCCACTACCGAAACCGTACAGAGAGGGAGAATGATATGAGCAGACTAATTGATGCGGATTTACTGATGAGAAAATGCGAGAAATGGTTAAAACCGAAAGCACCAGACGAAGATGAAATGGTTTCGTTGGCAGATATTGCGGTATGTTGACATGTGATATGGAATACTTATTATCACAGAATCTTGTGTATGAAGATGAACAGCACTTAGATTTAGGCGGTATTTTCAATGCATGCCTTGGATTGTCTGGAGAAGTCGGTGAGTTCAATGACATGATTAAGAAGTGGGTTTTCCATGGGATACATACAGAGAGGACAAATGTACTACAGATGATTAAGTGTCAAATGGAACACAGGGAGAAAAGAGACAGTAATCATCTTGCTATACGAAGAGTCTAAGGCTGAACATGAAGGAGACTTGTGGAAAGACCTGTCTACGAACGATGAGTATATTTATCGTGGCGGTCAGTGGATGAAGATGCAAGTGCCGGATGAAGTTTTTGACGAGATTGATGGCAAGGCACAGATATTCATTAACACTCCTGTTCCGCCGTATCGTGTTGGTGACTTATGGTTTGATGCAGATACACAGGAGCTTCTCACTTGCGTGGAAAGCAGAGATAAAGGAAGCTGTGTAAAGTCCGACTGGCAGAAGAAAACCAAGTACACTGACGATAGCGGACTGAATACCTTCATTTCTGCGGTATACGATCCGAAGATTGCGGAATTACAGAGTCAGATTGATGGACAGATTGAGACATGGTTCTATGACCACGAACCTAGCTTACAGAACGAACCGGCTGTGAATTGGACAACCAACGAGCAGAGAAAAGACCACGAAGGTGATCTCTTCTTCTGGAAGTCCACTGGATATTCCTACCGATTCTTACAGGACGGAGCGGTTTGGAAGTGGCAGATCGTACAGGATACAGATATTTCAAAAGCACTTGCAGCTGCGGAGAAAGCACAGGATACAGCAGATCATAAACGTAGAGTCTTTGTAGTGACTCCACAGCCACCTTACGACATAGGTGACCTTTGGGTACAGGGTGATGATGGTGACATCATGCGTTGCTGTGTTGCAAGAAGTGAATCGGCTTCTTTCTCGGCATCAGACTGGGAAAAGGCATCAAAGTACACGGACGATACAAGAGCCAATGAGGTACAGAAAGAGCTGGAAACAGTCAATAAGGACTTGCAGAATCAGATTGATGGCAAGATTGAGACATACAATCAATCTGCTGATCCGGCAGCTTCATGGACATCAGCTGAACTGAAAGCAAAGCATACTGGCGACTTATGGTACAACTCAAAAACCGAAGAAACAATGCGTTGGAACGGTTCAGCGTGGTCAAAGTTAAGTGATGCGGATGCGAAAGCTGCAAAGAACCTTGCTGTCACAAAGAAACGTGTATTCAGCGTAACTCCTTATCCACCTTATGATACAGATGATTTATGGGCGCAAGGTACAAACGGTGACTTGATGCGATGCGTGACCTCACGTCAGAGCGGAGAGTATGTCGCATCTGATTGGGTCAAGGCTACCAAGTACACAGACGATTCCGCAATCAATAACTTTGTTAAGAATACTTATGCTGCCGACCTTGAGAATATCAAGAATCAGATTGATCAGAAGATAGAAACTTGGTTCCAACCTACTGACCCGTCACTTAATTGGACTGGAAAAGAAACACAGCCTCTTTGCGATATAAACGGGAATGAAATCTTAGATGTTAGTGGAAAAAATATCACAATCACTGTGGAAACCGAGAAAGCAACTCATGAGGGTGACTTGTGGAAGAATTCCAAAACTGGTGATGAATACATCTACAGAAGCGGAAATTGGGAAGAAATGCCAGTTCCAGACTCTGTATTCGATGAGATTGACGGTAAAGCGCAGATTTTCTCAACACAGCCAAAGCCACCGTATAGCGTGGATGATTTGTATTTCACTGGAAATGATATCCTTGTCTGCCTAAAGGACAGAGAAACTGGTGAGTATGTAGCAAGTGATTGGCAGAAGAAAGATAATTATACAGACGATTCTACAGTAACGGACTTCATCGAAAACATTTATGATCCGAAAATTGAAGATATCCAAAATCAGATTGATGGAAAGATTGATACGTACTATTGCGATTATGAGCCTGCGAATTCAAACCATCCAGCATCTGAGTGGACTACAGCTTACGAAAGACAGAAGCATGTTGGTGACCTCTTCTTTTGGAAGAACAAAGGTTTCACTTACCGCTATATGAAAGTCGATACATCTTATCAGTGGGTGAGAGTGAAAGATGCAGACATCGTATCTGCGATGGAAACAGCATCAAAGGCTCAAGATACCGCAGACGGTAAGAGAAGAAACTTTATTACAACTCCTGTGCCACCTTACGATGTTGGAGATTTGTGGACACAAGGAAACGACGGTGACTTGATGCGATGCCAAACCGCAAGAACTAGTGGTAACTTTGTTTCTTCTGATTGGGTAAAGGCTACAAAGTATACTGATGATTCTGCGGTCGATAAGCTAAATAAATCTCTGACTTCCGAAGAAGTGTTTAACAGACTTACTGATAACGGGAAGAAACAAGGGATATATATGCAAGGCGATCAGTTGTATATCAACTTCTCTTATGGCAAGGGCGGTACACTTACATTGGGAGGTGTAAACAATGAAAATGGCTCAATACAGATACTAGATGCCATAGGAGCGGAAGTTGGTAAATGGGATAAAGATGGACTGAACATCCAAAAAGGCTCGATTTATGGAAGCACGATATATTTAGATAAAGAAAAAGCGTTTGCGCTCATCGTTGGCCGCAACAATTCGAAAGAAATATTCACTATCGGAAGCATGGGTATACATATTGATAATACTAATATGGGGCTTCTCGCATCGGACAGTATGGTTGTTGACCTTATGGGTGGTTGGTTTCATGGTTTAAGAATGAAAGCATCTAATAATGGAAGGGGATACGGTTCTTCAATTTCCCCGGAATGCTTCTCTATTGGATGGGCTGAGGATTTACAAGGATGGTCTGATGCAATGTCAGAAGTGAAATCGTACACATTCAGCATTAGCGAGAACTCAACAGGTTGCCTTTCAATTAGAATTAATGGAAGTAGTTACATTAATGATTATGTAGATATAAGCCCAAGAGAAATAAAAACAACTGGAACTAAAAACCGTGTTGTTCCAACAGAGAATTATTCGAACAGACTTCAATATTGCTACGAAACAGCTTCGCCAATGTTTGGAGACATCGGTGAAGGAATTACTGATGAGAACGGTGAATGTATCGTTGAAATCGGAGATATCTTCACGGAAACCGTAACAACACGCATTGAGTACCAGGTATTCTTGCAGAAAGAAGGGAAAGGAGATTTGTGGATTGAAAAGAAGGAAGAGAATTACTTCATTGTGCACGGAACTCCGAATCTGAAATTTGCATGGGAACTGAAAGCAAAACAGAAAGATTACGAATATGTAAATCTTGAGGAAGATGTTGACAGGGAAGAAAAATTACCTGAAAGCCCTGAGAACATATTAAACGCGGAACTAGAAACCTTGATTAAGGAACAGGAGGAACTTTTAAATGAAACAGCTTAGTGGTTTTTCAATTTTAAATGTAAATGGAATGGACAGAGCTACATTTACTTATGACGAGATTGACGAGAGCGGAAATCTTGTATCGCACAATAATAAGAAATCATTCTATATCGTTGATGCTGAACTCAAAAATCATGTAGATGCGATTAGAAAATTTATCACAGTAAACAAGGTTGACGAGGCGTAAGGGCATGAATAATGCTCTTACCCTTTTAATAAATGATTCAATAAAGGAGAATTAATCATGGAATGGACAAAGTACACAACTAAAGAAGCACTGAAAGACAATGATGAGTTAATGATTCTTGACACGGACGGTAAAGCAAACAAGCGTACTTTGATGGACAAGATATGGGATTATGTTGTCGATAAGATGACTACGGCGGTTATCGCAAAGTTAGAAACAACTAACAAGACTTTGATCGGGGCAGTTAATGAATTAAATAGCAATAAATTACAGCGAAAAATAATAACCGAATTACCGATTGACAAAAA
>ENA-ORTN01003619-ORTN01003619.1-human-gut-metagenome-genome-assembly--contig:-NODE-3619-length-10388-cov-10.066389_pt1 | contig 10388 bp, 10 predicted proteins | sample MGYA00242070_ERZ509189 | MGnify/ENA primary metagenome ERZ509189 (study PRJEB26280, sample SAMEA2338821) | human gut metagenome | biome: human gut; feature: human-associated habitat; material: faeces...
GGGGAGCCGCTGAGCCGCCCGCCGGCCCGCACGGCCAACGGTACGGTGCGGCGCACCCGGACCGACAACAGCATCGAGTTCCCCACCCAGCCGCGCCCGGTGCGGGACACCGGCAGCGCCGCCCGCCGCCCTGCCGGGCAGAGGAGCACTGCGCAGCGGCCCCGCAGCAGCGGCGGGCAGAACCGCCGCCCGGCCCAGCGTCCTGCGAACCGGAACGGCCGGCCTGCGCAGAACAGCCGGTCTGCCGCCCGCCAGCAACAGCAGGGACAGGGGTACAATAAAAACCAGAAGCTGCGCCCCGCTCCGCAGCGGGACGCACAGCGCCGGGAAGGCCGCAAAAAGCGCCGCCTGACCCGTGCCGCCATCCGTCGGCGGCGGATGCTCCGCCGTCTGGCAACATTTGGGCTGTTGCTGTGCGTCATCGGGATCGGCATGTATCTCACGGTGACCATGCTGTTCCGCATCAGCGCCATTCAGGTGCAGACGGCGGACGGCACCCAGGTGACCGAGATCGCCGGGTACTCCGCCGACAGCATCCTGCAGACACTGGGGGTACAGGTGGAGGAAAACATCTTCAGCTTTGACTCCGGTGCGAAGGCTGCAGAGCTGGAACGCCAGTACCCGCTGCTGGAATCCATCCGCGTGGTGCGCGACTACCCCAACACCGTGGTGGTGCAGGTGACCGAAGCCACCCCCACCTATGCAGTGCAGGCGGGCAGCAGCTGGCTGACCCTTTCGGACAAGTTCAAGATCCTGTCCGCAGACCCCGCGCAGCCGGACGGGCTGTGCACCCTGTACGGCGGTGAAGCGACCACCGTCGCCCCGGGCGAGCAGCTGAGCTTTGCCGCACCGGAGGCCGACAGCACGGCCGGCACCAGTGCCGCATCCGACAGCAGTGCATCCGGCGTGGTGGATGAGACCGACGCAAAGATGAGTGCGCTGGCGACCCTGCAGACCAAGCTGGACGAGTACGGCATGCGGAGCGACGTGACCCGCATTGAATTTGCGGACACCGAGCAGATCGCCTTTTTGTATCAGGACCGCATCAGCGTGCTGCTGGGGACGCTGAACGATCTGGATTATAAGCTGGACCGCGCCCGCTACATGCTGAACAACGAGGACGGCAAGGGCTGCGCGGCCACCGACACCGGGCGGCTGGACTTCAGCCATGTCAGTGCCGGCAGCAACCGCAAGATCTATTTTGCACAGGGCGACCCGGTCCTGCCCTCCGGCTATGTAGTGCCGGAAAAGGTGGAGCCGGAAACGCCGGAGGAGACTGCGGACAGCGGCCTGACCGACGAAGCGGCCCCGCAGGCCGCCCCGGCGGAGGACACGACGCCGGAGGAGATCCCGCTGACCGACCCCGCCCGCATGACCGCCAACGAGGACGAGAACCCCATGTGACCCCACATCAATGTTTTGGAGGAGCGTAGACTGTATGAAATTGGAACAACTGATGGAGGGCGTGCCTTACACACTGGTGCAGGGCAGCCCGGAGACCGAAATCAACGACATCATTTATGACAGCCGCAAGGCGGCCCCGGGCCTGCTGTTCGTGTGCATCGTGGGCACCCAGCGCGACAGCCACGAGTTTGCCGCCGACTGCGCCGCCAAGGGCGTCAGCGCACTGGTCATCCAGCACGACATCGACCTGACCGCCGTGCCGGGCGTGACCGTGGTGAAGGTGGAAAGCAGCCGCTATGCCATGGCTCTGATGAGCGCCAACCTCTTTGGCAACCCCTCCCGCAAGATGACCATGATCGGCGTGACCGGCACCAAGGGCAAGACCACCACCACCCACATGATCAAGAGCGTGCTGGAAGCTGCCGGCCGCAAGGTGGGCATGATCGGCACCAACGGCATCTACTTTATGGGCCAGCATAAAGACACCGCCAACACCACCCCGGAGAGCTACGAGCTGCAAAAGACCTTCCGGGAGTTCCTGGATGCCGGCTACGACACGGCCCTGATGGAGGTGTCCAGCCAGGGCCTGATGATGGACCGCGTGGCCGGTGTGCACTACGATGTGGGCGTGTTCACCAACCTTTCGCCGGACCACATCGGCCCCGGTGAGCACAAGACCTTTGAGGAATACCGCAGCTGGAAGGGTCAGCTGTTCCAGCGCTGTGATGTGGGTGTGGTGAACATCGACGACGAGAACACCGAAGCCCTGCTGGAGGGACACACCTGCAAGCTGGTGACCTATGGCCGCAGCGAGCAGGCCGATTACCGCGCCAGCGGCTACGAGCTGCTGCGCACCCACGATTTCCTGGGTGTGAAGTTCCACGTCACCGGCAAGGACGAAATGGACGTGAAGGTGAATATGCCCGGCGAGTTCAGCGTGTACAACGCACTGGCTGCGCTGGCCGTGGGCAAGGTGCTGGGCCTGCCGGATCAGGCCATCCACGACGGTCTGGGCAAGTGCGTGGTCAAGGGCCGCGTGGAGCTGGTGCCCATCAGCAAAAAGTTCACCATCCTGCTGGACTACGCCCACAACGAGGTGTCCACCGAGAGCCTGCTCACCACCCTGCGGGCCTACAACCCCCACCGTCTGGTGGTGGTGTTCGGCTGCGGCGGCAACCGCTCCAAGCTGCGCCGCTACGGCATGGGCGAAATTTGTGCCAAGATGGCCGATTTCTCCATCCTCACGGAGGACAACAACCGCTTTGAGAAGGTGGAAGACATCATCGCCGACATCCGCGTGGGCATGAACAAGGGCAACCCGGACGCAAAGTTCGTGGAGATCCCCGACCGTCTCGACGCCCTGCATTATGCTGTTGACCACGCACAGGAGGGCGACCTTATCGCCGTCATCGGCAAGGGCCATGAGACTTACCGTGACCGCGAGGGCGTCAAGACCCCCTTCCTCGAGCGGGAACTGCTGGAAGAGTACGCCCGGCAGATCGGCCTTGAGTAATATCTGAACATAAAAATACCGGCTGTGTTGAATGCACAGCCGGTATTTTTGTATCTGATGGGATTTAGTTCTTTTCTGCCAGAGCCTTCTGAGCCTTTTCCTCGGGGATGAGATTGGTCATGCTCTTGAGGCTGATGCCGATGGTGGAGAGGTTGTGCAGCATGGCAGAGGACGCAGGCTGCAGGATGCCCATTGCCCCCAGCGCGATGAGGGCAGAGTTGAAGGTCAGCACAAAGTGGTAGTTGGCGCTGACACGGCGCTGCAGGGAGTTGGCGATGGTCTTGAGGACGACCAGCTCCTCGAGGCTGTCGGCCTTGATGGTCACGTCTGCGATCTCGCGGGCGATGGCAGCGCCGGAGTTGATGGCGATGCCGACGTCAGCGGCAGAGAGGGCGGGGGAGTCGTTGATGCCGTCGCCGATCATCACGACGGTGTGGCCCTCGCTCTTGGCCTTCTGGACGAAAGCAGCCTTGTCCTCGGGCAGGACTTCGGCGAAGAACTGGTCCACACCCACCTGCTTTGCGATGGCGGCGGCGGTGCGCTCGCTGTCACCGGTCATCATGACGGTGTTGGTGATGCCGAGGCCGCGCAGAGCGCGCAGCACGCGGGAAGCTTCCGGACGCAGCGGGTCGGCGATGCAGATGACGCCGGCCAGACGGCCCGAAGCGGCCAGATAGAGGTGAGAATACTCCGGCTCAAGGTTATCGAACTTCTCGCGCTCGTCCTCGGGGATGGTGCAGTGCTCGTCCTCAAAGACGAAGTGCGCACTGCCGATGATGACCTTCTTGCCCTCCACCATGCTGGAGATGCCGTGGGCCACCACATACTGCACCTGCGAATGGTACTCCTCGTGGGTGAGCCCGTGCCGCTTTGCCTCCGCCACCACGGCGTTTGCCATGGAATGGGGGTAATGTTCCTCCAGGCAGGCGGCAAGGCGCAGCATTTCCGCCTCATCGTGTCCGCCGAAGGGGATGACCGCCGCCACGGTGGGTGTCGCATAGGTCAGCGTGCCGGTCTTGTCGAACACAATGGTGTCCGCCTTGGCCACCGCCTCCAAAAAGCGTCCGCCCTTGACGGAGATGTGATAGCCGCTGCTCTCCCGCATGGCGGACAGCACCGCGATGGGGATGGCCAGCTTCAGGGCGCAGGAGAAGTCCACCATCAGCACCGAGAGCATTTTCGTCACATTCCGGGTCAGAAGATAGGTCAGCGCCGTGCCGCCCAGCGTATAGGGCACCAGTCTGTCCGCCATCCGGGAGGCCTTGTCCTCGGCGGTGGATTTCAGCTTCTCCGACTCCTCGATCATGCGAACCACCCGGTCATACCGCCCGCTGCCGGAGGATTTCTCCACGGAGATGACGCACTCACCCTCCTCCGCCACCGTCCCGGCATAGACGGGACTGCCGGGGTGCTTCGCCACGGGCATGGACTCGCCGGTGAGGGAGGACTGGTTCACCATGGCCTCCCCCTCCACCACCCGGCCGTCCAGCGGGATCATGCCGCCGGTGCGGATCACGATACGGTCCCCCGGCTTCACATCGGTGATTTTCGTCAGCACCTCGGTGCCGTTTGCCTGCAGCCAGACGCTGTCCACCCGCAGGCTCATGGCAGAGGCAAGGTCGGCAACGGACTTTTTGTGGGTCCACTCCTCCAGAATTTCGCCCAGATGCAGCATGAACATGACAGAGCCGGCGGTGGCAAAATCGCCCCGTGCCATGGACACCGTAACGGCGGTGGCATCCAGCACGGCGACGGACAGTTTGCCGTGCAGCAGTGCCGAAAGCCCCTCCCGGATGTACTTTACGGAACGGAACACCGCCAGCGCCGTGGTGATGGGCGCAGGCAGGAACAGCTTGGAGATGCATCTGCGCATAACGGCAACTGCCAGCTTGTCCTCAAACTCCCGGTTCAGTGCCCGGGAGGTATGCTCCGGCACCAGCTCCATGGCCTCCGCCTTGGCGAAGGAGAATACCGCCAGCGCACGGAGTACGCTTCCACGCTCCGCGTCATAGAGCACCACCGCGTCCTGCGTCCGGTCGTAGACCCTGACCTCCTGTACGCCGTCCTGGGCGCGCAGATAGTATTCCAGCACATCCGCTTGGGATAACGTCATCCGTCCGCAGCACAGGTGTACCCGCAGCCGCCCCGGTAAATCATGTAGGATCGTGCATTTCATGGCTCACTCCGCCTTAGCGTCCTCCACCACAGCGGCGGCCTCCGCCTCTGCGCGGCGCTCGTTGATGGCCTTGGCTTCTGCGTAGATGTCATCCGCGCCCTCCCGCACGGCGGTGACCGTTTTCATCACATCCTCCTTGGCACGCAGGGCGGCGGCAGTGGTGTGGGCATAGGCCTTTCTTGCGTCCTTGCTGCTCAGCAGCTTGATGCCTGCCGTGCCGAACAGCACGCCTGCTGCAAATAAACCGAGTTTTTTCATAATGATTGTCCTCCTATATAAAATATATATGTCAAACCGATGGCCGCGATGGCGGCATCGGAATGATCCTACTGTTTCTTCTTCCCGAAATGGAAAAAGCCTTTCTTCTCGTAGACTGCGGTGCTGATCTCTCCCGCCATATAGCCGGTGGCATTGATGGCGGCACGGAGGGCATTTTCGCCCAGCGGCTCTTTCGAGAGGATCACTGTCTCCCCCTTGGAATGGGATGAGGAAACCTTCTCCACCGAGAATGCGGCGCGAATGGCGTCGTTGATGTGCGCCTCGCACATAGAGCAGGCCATGCCGGAAACCTTAACTGTTGTCTGGATCATTTTCGTACCTCCTGTTTCGGGAATCTTTCACGCACCGTTTTTCGGAACGCCTTTGTAATATAGCTTTCTTTCATCGCTGTGCCTCCCGCTTAAAGCTTCTTTTTATACCCGCAATCGCAGTATGGGCCGCCGGAGGCGAGAGTGTACTGCCGCACAAAGTCAGTCGCGCCGCCGGCTTCGCTCATGGTGTAGTCCAGACGGCACAGCGCAGGAGTGAGGTCATATAGCCCCAGCTTTTTCATCAGCACGCAGATGCCGCATTTGGTGAAGCGTCCCTCGTAGCCGCTGCCGTCGGGATATTCGTAAAACTCCATGTTCCACGAATATGGGTTGCGGTCGGCGGCTTTCAATGTGGCGGTCGCCTTCATGCCGGAAATATCTTTGGGGGTAAACTTGTTTTTTCCGCTCTTGCGGCAAAACCATTTCATCGGCTTTGTCATCATGGATTTTGCATAATATTCCGTCAGCCGCTCCACATCCGGGCGCTCCGGCATGGAGAGAATAAACGCACCGATCATCGCGCAGTTGACGAGGTTCATCTTGAACCGGTCGCCTTTTTCAAATTCGGGCAGCTCGGAGATGATCTCCCTGTATTTCGGCTTTGCTTTTTTCGTGATGGCTTTTGCCGTATTCGTACCGTAGCCGAACACCGCTGTCAGCTGGTTTCGGAAGGACGGCGCAAACAGCGTCCACATGCCGAAAGGCATTCCGGCGTATTTCATCGTAAGTATCTCCCGGCCTCCGCCTCCAGCGCCTGCCACACGGGATAAGCCGCGCCGTTCTCATCAAAGAACCGCTTGATATCCCGATTCAGGGCGCTCATTTCGTCTATGGCGTTCATGGCGTGGTCAGAGGCACATAGTTTGCCCAGTGAGGTGGCGCACATGAGTTTAAAGAAGCGCAGACAGGTCTTGCGGTACTTTTCGCTCTCAAAGTCTGCATCCGCCTTTGGCAAAATGTCGTGTCCCGCATTGCGTATGGCACGGTAGCCTTCAATATTGGCATCGATCACCCGCCCAAGGTACACCGTATTTCTCCTAAGCTTTTTCAGGTCGCCGTCCGTCTTATAGCAGGCGAAGGCCGCAGGCATCACAAAGGCCGCATGGCAGAGCAGATAGTCCTCCATATTCGGCTCATAGACGACCTTGTATTTGGTACCGCCGAAAATCTCTCCGATCAGTTCCGCATTGGAGACCGCCCCACGCAACTGCCCAATGGTTATTTTTTTCAGGTCGATAGAAACGACCCGGTCAGGTTCCCGATGCCCGGCAGAGAGCGCAAAGGCAAACAAGACATTTTTCTCCGGCAGTGCCGCCGCCAGCGCTCTTGCCTGCACATTATTACCCACAAAAACGATGTTCTTCGTCCGGTTCGTTCGTAGCGTATCCAGAACGGAATCCAACTGTGTATAGCGCAGAACCACAAAAATCACATCGTATGCTACATCCGGTGCAAGCGCGGTCACCACCGGAATGCGGCTGACCGATGTGCGGAGGGAGAATTGATCCTTGATCCGCAGTCCGTTCTTCCTGATTTCCTCTGCCCAATTTCCCCGGGCAAGCAGGGTCACATCCTTTCCGGCGTGAAACAGATTCCTTGCCAGATTGCACCCTAAAACACCTGCACCATATACCAGAATTTTCATTGCTTGCCTCCAAATCTGATCTTTACAATCTGCATCTTCATCATTCCGTCACCGACTCTGGCGAGAAAACGGAAAAAGCCGCTGACGGAGGGGTCTTTCAAATCGGTGTAGCCCAGCATATAGCCCCGGCTGGAGACCTGCAAACGGCTGTCCCACAGGGAAAGCTCGCTTTTTGCGTCCGAAACAGCAAAATATGCACCCACGTCCTTGATTTTTGCGCTCTTGAGCCATGTCTTGGCAATCATTTTCACTGCCGTCCGATTTGCAGCGTCAAACACCAGCACGCTGCCCGGAAAAGCGTCTGCCATTTGCTGTACCAGCGCCTTGACCTGCTCGGTCAAAAAGTAGTAAAACACGCCGGAGGCAAAGAACACCGCGCCGCCGGAGGCATCGATTTTGGAAAACCACGCCGTATCATTCAGATCGCAGGGGATATTTTCCTCCCGCTCTCCGGCGGGCAGCAGCTCATTGCGCACGGTGATGACATCGGGAAAGTCCAGATTATATATCTTGCAGCTGCCGTTGTCGCAGTTTCTTCCGGTGCTGTCCAGTCCGCAGCCCAGATTGGCCACTGCGGCGTTGGGGTGGATTTTCAAATAGTCCTTTACTTCAAAAGCCAAATCGTTCTGCCGCATGGCAACCTCCAGCGAGCCGAAGCGCTGCATCAGACTGCGGGCGTTCTTATCGGCATCTGAAAAGTCGTAGTCGATTTCACCGATCAGCCGCACCGCCGTTTCATCTTGGTAGAGATTCGGATACAGCTCTGAGCAGACCTTCCGCGCATACAGCGGAATGATCAGCGTTTCCTGTACGGTGTTTTTCTCGATTTTGTATTTCATGGGTATCACTCACTTTCTGATAAATGGCAGTTCCGGCATACAGTCACGCTCGGCGATGTGTGCCAGCATTCCGGCGAACCCCTTTGGATCGCGTATCTGATATTGCATATGCTCGTATCCCTCAAACACGGGATAATGGCCGCATGGGTAGGCTTCCATCACTGCTTGACGGTATTTGAAATGATCTTCTATACTGCCAAACTCGAAATAGGTATGCTTTTGCAATTCTTTTGAAAGCGGCGGAAAGGTTTTATCCTCCAGACTGTCCGAAATCTGCCGCCGCAAATTTGTATAGGTCAGATTTTTCCCTGCGTCTATAAAATACGGCTTTATGGAGTCGTCGTCACACCACAGAATCTTTTTCAGTGTGCCGCCCTTCGACCAGTACAGGCTCCTGATAGCGAAATACAGAAACGGTGTCATAATGCGGCGCGTACCTTTTCCGATTTGCGCAAACTGCCCGCCGTCAAAGAAAGCGTGCTCCACGGGCAGCTTCGTCTGCGTCAGAAACGCCATGGCAAGGTCTGCACCGATGGAAGAAGCGACCACCATCGCCAGCCGCTCCACGCCCTGTCGATGCAGAAAGTCCTCCACCTGCCGTATTTCGTCCAGCTTGCTGACATATTTCTGCCCCTCGCAGTAAACGGTGGAGGTGGGCAAGACGCAGAAATATCGATCCTGCAAATACCTCGCAATCGGTTCGCTGCTCGCTCCTGTCACACCCATTGCATGAAAGAACAGCACGGCAGGATTCCTCCTGTCGCCATATGTTTGAAACAGCATTTCTATCACCTCATATTTTCATAAAAAGCATCATAATCGCCGCCAGTACTGCCGAAATGACCGCCATACCAATTGTGCCGAACAGCCACTTTTTGCCCTTATCCTTGGCTGTAATGTAGGGTTTCAGGTCTTCCGTTCCCGGAATTTCCCATGCGTTCGTATGTCCTACCCAATAGCCGTCAACCCAAAATCGGTCTATGAGATTCATAACGGACAGTATGACCAGCAGCTGCCAGAAGCCCTGAACGAAGCACTTTGCGCCGTTGAGCGCATAGACGCAGACCAGCACATAGGCGATGTATCCGGGGACGCAGACAGCTTTGAAAATCAAAGCATTTCGCTTGATTTTCGCGTGTGTTGTAAGTCCCAGCGTTACGCACCGCTCCTGCACCTCCTGGCTGTAAAGATGCACCATGCCCACCGCGCCCTTGCGGATACCGATGGCGCAAACCAAAATGAGCAGAACGCCAAGTCCTATGCCTTCCAAAATCACCTGTAAAATCATCATTTACTTCCTTATCCCAGCGCCACATCCAGCACCATCATCACGCTGAAGCCGACCGCAAAGAAAACCGTCCCTATGTTGGAGTGCTTTCCCTGCGACATTTCCGGTATCAACTCCTCTACTACGACATAGAGCATTGCGCCTGCGGCAAAGCTCAAAAGATACGGCAGAGCCGGAATCACGAGCTGTGCCGCAAGTAGTGTCAGCACTGCGCCAACAGGCTCGACTATTCCCGAAAGGACGCCGCCTAGAAACGCCTTGCCTTTGCTCTCGCCCTCAGCTCGGAGAGGCATGGAGATTATAGCACCCTCGGGGAAATTCTGAATGGCAATGCCGAGTGACAGGACAAGCGCACTCGTTGCCGTAATCTGCGTGTTTCCGGCAAGAAAGCCGGCATACATCACGCCCACCGCCATGCCTTCGGGAATGTTATGCAGCGTCACCGCAAGCACCATCATAGTGGTGCGCCCGAGCTTGCTTTTCGGTCCCTCCGCCTGGTCGCTCCCTACATGAAGGTGGGGGATAAGTCGGTCAAGCAGGAGCAAAAACAGCACGCCGACCCAAAATCCGATAAAGGCGGGGAGGAAGGACAGCTTGCCCATGTTTTCCGATTGCTCTATCGCCGGAATCAGCAGGCTCCAAATAGATGCCGCCACCATAACCCCCGCGGCAAAGCCCGCGAGCGCACGCTGCACCGAAACACCGAGTGACTTTTTCATAAAGAAAACACACGCCGAGCCTAATGTTGTGCCGAGAAAGGGAATCAGTATTCCGAGAAAAGTTTTCATTTATCTCACCGCCTTTGTGTGAATTGTTACTTGTTTCGCCGGAATCCGGCTTCATCCCGATATTCGGGATGCTCTTTTACATACGGGTCCTGGTCGCCGCAGATGGTATAGTCGCACCGGCAGCCGTTCACGCAGGTAGTCGTCC
>ENA-ORTN01003632-ORTN01003632.1-human-gut-metagenome-genome-assembly--contig:-NODE-3632-length-10359-cov-5.447399_pt1 | contig 10359 bp, 7 predicted proteins | sample MGYA00242070_ERZ509189 | MGnify/ENA primary metagenome ERZ509189 (study PRJEB26280, sample SAMEA2338821) | human gut metagenome | biome: human gut; feature: human-associated habitat; material: faeces...
TGACCGGCGAGATCTCGGACGAGCTGTTCGGCTACAAATACACCGACTACGCTCCCACCGCCGACGCCTTCCAGCAGGAGAGCCAGAAGCGCATCCGGGAGCTGTACATGTACGACGTGCTCCGCGCCGACCGCTGCATCTCGGCCAACAGCATCGAAGCCCGTGTGCCCTTCGGCGATCTGGATTTTGTGCGCTACGTCATGGCCATCGACCCGGAAATGAAGCTGAACCGTTACAACAAGGGCAAGTACCTGCTGCGCAAGGCCTTTGAGGGCGACTGGCTGCCGCCGGAGATCCTGTGGCGTGAGAAGGCTGCTTTCTCGGATGCCGTGGGCCACAGCATGGTGGACGACATCAAGGAGTACACCAACAGCCTGTACACCGACGAAGAGTTCCAGCTGCGCCGGGCCAACTACTCGGCTCACTGCATGCCCTTTACCAAGGAGAGCCTGTTCTACCGGGAGATCTTCGAGAAGTATTACCACGACCAGAGCCGTACCATCGTGGATTTCTGGATGCCCAACAAGGCATGGCCGGGCTGCAACGTCAACGACCCTTCCGCCCGCGTGCTGGCAAACTACGGTGCCTCCGGTGTGTGATCCGTTTTCTTCACAGCAACAAAAAAGCCATGGCAGCTGCCATGGCTTTTTTGCTGTATTCACATCCGGATCTTCTGCGCTGCCCTTGCGATAGAGGCAAGCAGGGCCACCAGACGGGTCTCGTCCATCTGGCCGCAGTAGCTGGTAAAGGTGTAGTAGCACCCCTGCACGCAGAAGGACAGCACCACCTTGCGCACTACGTCGTTTTCAAAGGCGGGGTCGCTCTCGGCAATGCACTTGCGCAGCGCCGCCTCCACCCGGTTGATGAACAGCCCCTGCCGGGAATCCGCAAACAGAGTGTTAATCTCGTTCTGGTGCCGGACAAAGGCCCGGAACATCTCGCGGGCCAGCCACTCGGTACGCTCGCTCACATCCCGGGCGGTCAGGTTGGGCAGGCTTGCGACCACAGCCTCCACCATCTCGTCCTCCATGGCGTTGGCCAGGGCGTAGATGTCCTGATAGTGGGCATAAAAAGTGGATTTGTTGATGCAGGCCCGGTCGCACAGCTCCTTGACCCGGATTTTTTCCAACGGTTTTTCGGCCCGCAGCTCCATAAAGGCCTGCTTGATGGCGCGTTCCGTTTTTTCAATGCGAATGTCCAGAAAATCCACCTCTTTTACATTTAGGTTGGCTATCCAACGTTTTTCCACTTTTGCGGATAGACAAGCCCCACAGCGTTTTTTATACTGATTTTATCCGGAGCTGTCTGCCCCGCACGGTCATTCCCGGCGGTACAGCAGGCCCTGCCGGTCCAGTTCTGCGCGGATGCGCTCAAAGCTGGCCCGGTCCGGGCAGCGCAAAGTGTGCAGATGCACGCCGCCGGTCATCCGGCTCAGCAGGCTTTCCGGCGCACTGCGCGCCTGCACCAGAAAGGTGTCCACATCGTAGCGGCTGGCCAGATTCAGGTTCGCACGGATCTCGCCGTACAGGCTGTTTTCCACGGCCACATCCACGGCCACACCGCCCTGGTCCACAATGGTGTACAGCTCCCGGCGCATTTCGTCCTCGGTGCGGTGCACGCAGGCCAGGATGCCGGTATAACCTTTCTCTGCCGGGTGCAGCTGGTAGCCCCGCGGCGTCGCGTCGATCTGCGCCCCGCCTGCACGCAGCAGTGCCACGTCCCCCACCACGATCTGCCGTGAGACCCCCAGCTCAGCGGCCAGTGCACTGGCACTTACCGGGTTCTGGGCACCGCTCAACCGGGTCAGGATGCATTCTCTGCGCTGTGCTGCGTTCATCTTTTGTCAGGCTCCCCTTCCGTTTTCCGACGTTGCTGCCCCTATTGTAGCAAAACCGGACGCAATGTGCAAGCCGCTTACTTTTTCAACCGCAGGATGGTGGCATAGTTGGAAGGCAGCTGCACCTTCATGCGGCCCCAGTCGAAGCTTGTCATCACCGGCTGCGCGCCCACCGTATCGGCCAGCAGATCCTCGGCCGCATTGGCCTCCACCGGCAGCTGGAATTCCAGCTGCGCCGGGCTGTCGCCGTTGTTCAGCACCGCTACAAGGGCTTCGCCGTCCAGCACACGGGCGTAGGCGTAACACTGGGTGGTGAGGTGCAGTTCCTTGAACTCGCCCCAGGTCAGGGCCGGTTCCTCGGCCTTCAATTTGCCCAGTGCCGCATATACGCTGGTGACCGGGTTGGTGGTCAGGGCATCCTTGTAGTCCTCCAATTCCAGACAGGGGCGCAGGGGCCAGTCGCTGCCCCACTCTTTTTTGCCCTCGATGCCAAACTCTGAACCATAATAGATGGACGGAATGCCCCAAAGGGTATATACTAGAATCGCAATGTGCCGGATGTGCTCCCGGTTGCGCAGCTTGTTGGGCAGGCGCTCCACATCGTGGTTGTCCGAGAAAAGATACAGCCGGGTGTCGTGGCACAGCCCCTGCAGACGGCGCATGGTGTGGGCGATCTCGAAATAGTTGTGGTCGTTGTGGCCGCTCCACAGGCCCTTGTGCAGCTCGTAGTTGGTCACAGAGTGCAGCATTTCGGGGTTTGCCCAGCGGCTGTAGTCCCCGTGGATCACCTCACCCATGAGCCAGAACTCCGGTTTGATCTCGTTGGCCAGACGGCGCAGCCCGCGCATGAAGTCAAAGTCCAGCACGTCGGCTGCATCCAGCCGGATGCCGTCGATGTCAAACTGGTCTACCCAAAAGCGGATGGTGTCGTAGTGGTAGGCCTGCACCTCCGGGTTGCGCTGGTTCAGCTTGACCAGCAGGTTGAAGCCGCCCCAGTTCCCGTAGGAAAAGCCGTCGTTGTACTCGTTGTTGCCCCAGAAGTTCACATCGCAGAACCAGTCCTTATAGCGGGCGTTCTCGCGGTTGGCCTTCAGGTCCTGGAAGGCGAAGAAGTCGCGGCCCACATGGTTGAACACACCATCCACGATGACATGCTGGCCGCGGGCGTGGCAGTTGGCCACGAACTCCTTGAACTCTTCGTTGGTGCCCAGACGGCGGTCCACCCGGCGGTAGTCGATGGTATCGTAGCCGTGGGAGCCGCTCTCAAACAGCGGGCCGATATAGATGGCGGTGCAGCCGATGTCTGCTGCATGGGCCGCCCAGTCGTTCAGTTTTTGGAATGCACCCGGGGTGGGCTGGCCGTCATTTTCGTGCGCGCAGCCGCACAGCCCCAGAGGATAGATGTGATAGAATACCGCATTGTCATACCAAGCCATTGTTGAATACCGCTCCCTCTTTGCAAATAATCTCCTGCCGCCGTTCGGTCAGCGGCAGGATTAGTATAACACAAAATCTGACAAATATGTGAATTTTTGCCTATTTTTGTCAAGATTCGCCAAGAATACCGGCTACAGTGCCGGTTATAGACCATTTTCCTTGGATAAATTGCCCAATTGCAGCACCGCAGCTGCCGGTGCTGCCCATCATACACAGGAGGAGATCTTTGCATGAATTACCCTGCCATTCCCCGTGAATTTTTCAATGGAGACTGCTTCGACGCCTACCGCATTCTGGGCGCACATCCCTGCACGGCCCCGGACGGTGCCGAGGGCTGGCGGTTTGCGGTCTGGGCCCCCGGTGCCACCGCCGTGGAGGTGTGCGGCGGCTTTGACGGCTGGGAAGCCGGTGTGCCCATGGAGCGCGCCGAGACCGGCGTGTGGAGCGCCTTTATCCCGGGCCTGGCCGAGGGTGATCTTTATAAGTACCGCGTCCACGGAGCCGACGGCAGCGTGGTGATGCGCAGCGACCCCTATGCCTTTTCCACCGAGCTGCGCCCCGGCACGGCCAGCCGTCTGGCAAAGCTGGATTTTGCCTTTGACGACCATGCCTGGATGGAGCGGCGCGACAAGTGCCGCAACCGCCCGCTGAACATCTACGAGCTGCACGCCGGGAGCTGGAAGCACAAACCCGGCAGCACCCAGCCCGACGGCTCGGACGGCTGGTACAACTACGAGGAGCTGGCCAAGGAGCTGATTCCCTGGCTGCTGGACCATCACTTTACCCATGTGGAGCTGCTGCCGCTGGCCGAACATCCCTTTGACGGCAGCTGGGGCTACCAGACCACCGGGTATTTCTCGGTGACCAGCCGCTACGGCACCCCGGCCCAGTTCGCTGCCTTCGTCAACGCCTGCCACCGCATGGGCATCGGCGTCATCATGGACTTTGTTCCGGTGCACTTTGCCGCCAACGCCGACGCACTGGCCAAGTTCGACGGCACCCACCTGTACGAGTACGACAGCGACGTGGGACAGAGCGAGTGGGGCACCTGCAACTTCAACTACTACCGCCGGGAGGTATGCAGCTTCCTGAGCAGCGCCGCCGGGCTGTGGATGGATGTGTACCACTGCGACGGCATCCGCATGGACGCCATCTCCCGGGCACTATACTGGCAGGGTGACCCCAACCGCGGCGTGAATCAGGGTGCGGTGAACTTCCTGCGCAGCCTGAACCACGGGCTGAACAAGCGCTGGCCCACCGGCATCTACATGGCCGAGGACTCCACCAACTTCCTCAAGGTCACCGCCCCCACCCGCTACGACGGTGTAGGCTTTGACTACAAGTGGGATATGGGCTGGATGCACGACACGCTGGACTATTTTGCCACCCCCTTCGGGGAGCGGCCGAACGCCTACGGTAAGCTGCTGTTCAGCATGCACTACTTTTACAACGAACTCTATCTGCTGGCCCTGAGCCACGACGAGGTGGTGCACGGCAAAAAGACCATCATCGACAAGCTGTGGGGCACCTACGCCGAAAAGTGCGCCCAGCTGCGCACCCTCTATTTCTATATGTATATGCATCCGGGCAAAAAGCTCAACTTCATGGGCAACGAGCTGGGGCACTTCCGCGAGTGGGACGAAAAACGGGAGCTGGACTGGGACCTGCTCAAGTATCCCTTCCATGACGCTTTCCAGAAGTATTTCGCCCGCCTGAGCCTGGTATACGCCACCGAGCCCGCCCTGTTTGACGGCGAATACAACCCCGACTGCTTTGAGTGGGTGGCCAGCGAGAGCTGCACCGAGGGCGTCTACGCCTGGCTGCGCAAGGGCCGGGGCCAGAACCTGCTGTGCATCATGAACACCCAGGACCACGCCCACAAAAAGTTCCCGCTGTACCTCAAGTTCCCCTGCTCTGCGGAGCTGGTGCTGGACACCGAGGCTGCCGAGTGGGGCGGTGCCCACAAGGGCCGCCGCAAGCTGCACTTCCACACCACTGACGGCGGTGTGTACGGTCGGGATTATACCCTCACCGTGGATCTGCCCGCCATGGGCAGCTTCCTGCTGCGCCTGACCCCGGAGGCCCCCAACCCGGACGCCGCCCGCATCAGCGCCAACAAGGCCATGGCCCAGAAGCGCCGTACCGCCCGCGCCAAGAATTCCAGTAAGTAATATTTGTGTCAAAATGTCCCGTGTGCTTTGAAAGCAGCGGGGCATTTTTGGTTTTGCCTCCGCTATGGCTGGACAGTGCCCCCTGTGGTTTGCTATACTGTAATCTGTGAATTTATGCTGTGTGCATCGCGCATTTTTATAAGGAGGATTTTTTCTCATGTCAGCAACTCTTTCCAAGCTGCGCATCTCGTGGGTAGGCAGGGCCCTGCTGGCCTATGCCGTGTCCGCACTGGCGCTGGTGGTGCTGGGTCTTGCCGCCCCCGGCAGTGCCGTATTTTTCCCGCTGGTGAGCCTGTGGTGCAACCTGGCCCTGTTCGGGCTGGTGCTGGTGGTGCTGCGGCTGGCGGACGTGAAGTTCGACCTGTTCCACTGGGCTGTGATCATCGGCTTCTGGGCCGCGGCGCTGCTCTACTTCTACTGGGCCGAGACCCGCCGCAGCTTCGTGTACATCTGGGACTATGTCAACTACATCAACAAGCAGTACAACGCCGAGGCCGCCTTTCTTCAGGGCCCGGCGGTCGGCTTCCATTTCATTCTGGACTCTTTGGCTGAGGACTATACCAACTTCAACACCCTGTTCATCGAGTTCCCGTTCTGCCTGACCGACCGCACCGGCGACAGCTTTGCGATCTGTCAGGTGTTCAGCATCGTGCCCATGCTGCTGCTTTTGCTGGCCGGTCTGGTGGTCAAAGTGGGCCAGATGCTGCAGGTGAAAAACCGCTTCTGGTATTTTCTCATCGGTCTGTCCTGGACCTTTACCTACCCGTGGCTGCGCATGAGCGCCGTGCTGAGCCAGCCGGACTGGTTCGGCCTGATCTTCGCCTTCAGCATCCTGCTGCTCACGCTGGATTTCCGGTTTGAAAAGCTGGACCTGCCCCGGTTCGGGCTGCTGTTCCTGGCCACGGCGGCCATCATCCTGTCCCGCCGGTGGTATCTGTACTTCGTGGTGGGCTACTACTTTGCCTACGCAGTGCTGGTGCTGGTGAGCAGCGCCCGCATTGCCAAAGTGGGCCGGAAGCAGGAGGCCCTGCTGCAGGTACGCAACCTGATCCTGTTCGGCCTGATGTCCATGGTGGCCATGGTCATCCTGCTGTGGCCCCTGGTGAGCCACATTCTGGGCTACGACTACGCCGACCACTATTCCTACTACAACGGCGGCGGCATGGTCACTGAAACCTACCTGCAATGCGCCCGCATGGGCCTGATGAACCTGGTGCTTATGGGCATGGGCCTGTGGTTCTGCCTGAAAGTGCACAAAATGCCCGCCCTGCCCTGCCTTGCCGGGCTGGAGATCCTGCTGAGCATGGTGCTGTTCACCCGGGTGCAGACCACCGGTTCCCAACATATGCTGCTGTTTTTACCCGGTTGGTTCCTCCTGTTCCTGATCGGCGCCGCAGCCCTGGCAGAGGGCATGAACCGCCGCCGGAACCTAAAGATCGGCTTCTGGCTGTTCACCATCGCCTTTGCCACCTCGGTGCGCTGCTCCCCCCTGACCACCGTGGCTCTGCCGGATTTTCTCATCGGCCGCACTCTTCTCTCGGCTTCTCCGCAGGAGAGCGCCCGCGATTTTGCCGCCATTGATGACCTGGTCTATGACCGCAAGGATCTGCCGCAGATCAAGGCCATTGCCAGCTGGATCGACACCCACTGCGCCGATGGCGAGATCGCCTATATGATCCCCCACGACACGCTGTACTGCCCGGACCACTTCAAGAACTGCCAGCTGCCCGCAACCCCCATCAACAACAAGCTGGCCTTTGGCTTCTCGGTGCCTGGCACCCACTACTTCCCCATGCAGTTCTTTGAGGCAAAATACGTTCTCACCGCCGATCCTTTCCCGCTGACTCATGTAAATGACCCTGAGAACGAGATGTCCCACAAGCTGAACGAGATGTTCCTGGCCGTGCGCGACGAATACTTCGCACTGGAAGAGACCTTTGACATGGGCAACGGCACCACCTTTACCATCTGGCGGCGCACTGTAGCCCCCACCCGCGCCGAAGTGGAGTATTACCTCAGTGCCTTTACCGAAGAAGATGCCAAATACCCTGAGATGTTCTCTCAGGTCGCCGAAAACTGGCTTGCTGCCCGCGGGCTGTAAGCGCTTACTGGAATGGAGGTTCCCTGCCATGGAACAAATCGCAAATGCTCTGCCGCCGGTCACGCTGGGGCAGTACAAGGGCCTGCCGGTCACCCGCCGGGTGCGCCCGGTGACCGAAGCCGCCGTTGCTTCTGAACTGAAAAGCCTTGCCCGCCGTCATGCGCCTTTCTGCGCCACCAGCGCCCCCGCTGCCCGGGGGATGCGGGTCACGCTGGATTTTGAGGGCTTTCTGGACGGCGCGCCCATCCCGGACAGCCGCATGGAACAGGTGACCGTGACACTGGGCACCGCCCAGCTCATGCCTGCTGCCGAGCAGGCCGTGTACGGCCACTGCGCCGGAGAGACCTTCCGCTTTGATTTCACCTACCCGGACGAGTTCCGCGTGCCGGAGCTCTCCGGCAAAACGGCGCAGTTCGAGATCTGCCTGCACACGGTGGAGCAGAAGCAGGAACCCACCGTGGACGATGCCCTGGCCCAGCGGCTGGGCTTTGCCACGCTGGACGCCCTGCGGGAGAGCATCCGTGCCAAGAAAGCGGCTTCTCACGAGGCCAACGCTGACCGTCTGGCTGAGGCTGCCCTGCTGGACCTGGCCGGGGCCAACCTGACCGTGGAGCTGCCTGCTGCCGTGCTGGACCAGAACGCCGACCACGCGCTGCAGCAGCTGAAGGATAAGCTTTCCCGGAGCCGCTTCTCGCTGGAGCTGTACTGCCAGGCCAACAACACCACGCCGGAACAGCTGCGGGCCGGCTATCGCCAGGACGCCGCACGCCGCATGCGCGCGATGCTGGCCGTGCCGGCCATTGCACAGGCCGAGAACATCACTGTGAGCAATGAGGAAGTGGACGCCGAATACGCCCGTCTGGCCCGGCTGCACGGCAACCCGGAGGAGGAGATCCGCCGGGTTCTGGCCCGTGATGCTGTGGCCGCCGCCCTTACCAACCAGAAGGTCCAGCGCTTTCTGCTGGACCATGCAGCTGTCACGTCGATCGTAGAAAAGGAGTGATCGTATGGGCTTTTTTACAAGAGCTGCGATGGATGCACTGATGAAAACCACCCATCCGGAGATCAACCGCCGCCAATGCTGGAACCTGCACCCGCACCGCAAATCCTGCACGGCCTGCAAGGATATCTGCCCCTACGGCGATCAGATCTTTACCCGTCCCAACCTCGTCAAGGACTGGGACCCCTGCACCGACTGCGGTCTGTGCGTCTCCGTATGCCGCAGCCGCTGCATCTCCCCCTCGCCGGAGCAGGTGGAGCGCGACACCTCTGCCGCCGACACCGACAACGATACCATCTGGATCGGCTGTGAGAAGTCGGCCCGCAAAAACTCCATGGTGCGCGCCTGCATCGCGTCCCTTTCCTGGGAGGCGCTGGCCTATCTGGCCCTGAACAAAAAGATCGTGCTGGACCTGACCCCCTGCGGCGAGTGCGAGAACGACACCTGCGCCGACCAGCTGCGGGCCGAGCTGACCCGCCTGGTGGGGTTCTTCGGGGAAACGATGTTTGAGGCCCGCTTCACGCTGGCCTATGAGCCGGACGAAGCCCCCTACCACGTCAAGGAGCTCACCCGCCGCGAGATGTTCGAGCAGGTGGGCCACGGCTCTAAGAGCGGCACCAAACAGCTGCTGCGCATGCTGCCCGGCCTCCGCAGCGACGAGGACGGCGGTGCAGACTTCCGCCTGCTGCTGCACCAGCGCACCAGGCAGCTCAAGGCCGCCATGCCGGACAATCCCCTGCACTACGGCTGCTATCTGCCCAGCTTCACCGACAAGTGCTTTGCCTGCGGCAAGTGCGAAAAAGCCTGCCGTGCAGGTGCCCTGAAGCAGGAGGACCTGCCGGACGGCCAGACCCGCATGGTGGTCACCCCGTGGAAGTGCAGTGAGTGCGGCGTGTGCGTGGCGGCCTGCTCCAACAAGGGGCTGGACGGCATGAAGCTGCGCCAGCTCACCACCCTTGGCCCGGTGAGCCTGCACAAGTGCACCAAGACCCTGTGCAAGGAATGCGGCAAGCCCATTGCGCCGGGCAGTGTGGATGGTGTGTGCACCGTGTGCCGCATCAAGGCCCGCACCAAAAAGCGGCAGGATGGCAGCTCCTATTATCGCTGGTGCTGCTTCACCGCCACCAACGAGGGCCTGCGGCGCACAGACGGCGCAGGAAATGTCATCGGATGCAGCGTCGGGCGGCAGATCCGGGACGATGTCGCCATGGATCTTCTGCGGCGCTCCGTGAGCGCCGTGACGCTGGATAAGAAATCGATCATATCGAGCCTCACCCGCGTTGTGGAAAGCGTTCTGGCGTCCGGTGAGGACAACGGCGAGCAGGAGCTGCGGCGGCTGGAGCTGGAGCTTGAAAAGCTGCAAGCCCGCAATGACACAATCCATGACCGCTTTTTCGACGAGAGCATCACCAAGGCTGACTATCAGCGCGCCAAAGCCCGCTGTGAAAGTGAAATGAACCGGGTGCAGGAGAAAATCGCCGCGATCAAACAGCGGCAGACGCTGAACACCGACACACAGACCCTAAAGCCGGACATCCGCACCGCCATCACGGGAATCGTCAGCGGGCGCACGGCGGACGACGACTTTTACGGGCATCTCCTCCAGCAAATGATCGTGTACCGGGACGGCAGGGTAGAGGTGGCGCTCAATCTGCTGCCCGCCAAGTGGGTCTATGTGCTGGACGGACTGGAAAAATACCGCGCCCAAATTGGGGGCCATGACGCTTCCTCTGTACCGATATCGGTCAGCAGGCCCTTGAGCTCGGGGTAGGGCATTGAGTAGCGCTGGCTCAGATACCGCAGCGAAGCGCCG
>ENA-ORTN01003639-ORTN01003639.1-human-gut-metagenome-genome-assembly--contig:-NODE-3639-length-10322-cov-5.882536_pt1 | contig 10322 bp, 10 predicted proteins | sample MGYA00242070_ERZ509189 | MGnify/ENA primary metagenome ERZ509189 (study PRJEB26280, sample SAMEA2338821) | human gut metagenome | biome: human gut; feature: human-associated habitat; material: faeces...
TACCGACCTCCAATCGTTAGATTTTTAGGTCTAACTTTTGGGGGTCGGTACAATTCTAACCTGCTAAAACCTTTAAGATCGTTATCTGTTATACAATACGCGTATGTACTGTCCATTCCCTCCACAGATACTTTTTCAAAAGTAAGTGTAGAATAATCACCAGCTTTTACCTCCCTTGGATTGTACACCGTAATTGATGTTACAATCATCGCAATAGTACATATTATTGCGAGTATTCCTTGTTTCCTTTTTGAAATATTCATGTTTTTTCTCCTTTCATCCAAGATCTTGTCGAATCCCTTCGATTATTTATCCCTTATCAGACAATTCTACCAAATTAAAATATTTTTTTCAACTACCCATAGGTTATGTTGTACACTTTTTATTTATTTTTTATAACCTGACCTGTTCTTTATGCATTTACCCTGTATTTTTTGCACATTTTGTCTGCTTCTTTTTGTGCATTTTATACAATTATTTGGTGTTATAATGTTTTCACTATAAAACCGTTTTTATTCTTCTTGTGATTTTGCACAATTTCATCATATTTTCTCTGTTATATGCCAAACATTAAGGTTCCCCTCTAAAGGAGTAAAGAAAAAGCCCACTGGAATAATATCTCCAGCAGACCTTTTTCAATTGTTATATGCTATGCTTTGACTAGCCAATCATAATAGACTGTATGCTTTTTTACATTTATTTATTTTTCTTAGGAATCTTCTTAAACTGAATATATTTAACTTTAATTCCTGCTAGTACTTCTTCAAGTTTTAAGTTGTATACACCCTTGTCAAGTTTAACCTTGCAAAGCTTCTGTGTAATCCAGTTGCCGTCTGTTCCGTTAGTCTGGATTACTACCATTGTTGTGCCGTTGGCATTAACGTTTACTGTTGACTGTGATAAGTTGGACTTATCAAATGAGATGTTAACAATAATTGTGTATTCCCCTTCGTCTTCAACTTCCAATGTTGCTTCTGCTCCGCTATTGAACATTACCTTATTGTCTTTTTCAATGTTAAATACTTCATACTTGGCCTGATCATTTGGAACTGAATCGTAATGTTTTGCAACGTCCGTGTCAACTAATTCTCTTTCAATAACAGGTGCTGAAAGAATGAAGTTGCAGATGTTGATTGCAGCTCGCTGAAGTTCTCCGATTGTAAGTCTTCCCTCTTTAATTGATTCCTCTGTGTTGTCGTTGTTTGAGTTAACTTCTGAGCCGTTATTGTTTACAACCATATATACGTCGTTCTGTGAGCGAACCATATCTCTTGTATCCTGATTTGATTCTTCGCCACCTTCTACAACGTCGTTCATCTTGGCCCACCAGTCAGTCATTACGATACCATCGTATCCCCATTCATTTCTAAGGATTGTTGTACAAAGGTCGTAATTTGAAGCTGCCCAGTGTCCGTTAATAGGATTGTAAGCTGTCATTAATGTTTTAACTGTGCCGGCTTTTACTGCCATTTCAAACGATTTGAGATAAATCTGTCTGATTGCTCTTTCTGAGCAAACTGCGTCAATCTTAAATCTATGTGATTCCTGACCATTTAATGCGAAATGCTTAATTGTTCCCCAAGCACCACCGTCTTTAATACCGCCTGTTGATGCAACTGACATTGTTCCTGAAAGGTATGGATCTTCCGAATAGTATTCAAAGTTACGTCCGTTTAAAGGATGTCTGTGAATGTTTACTCCGGGTCCAAGTAATGTATCTACCTGATTTCCGTATAATTCCTGACCTTCCATTGTGTAAAGTTCTCTTACAAGTTTAGGATTCCATGATGCTGAAAGTGCTGTTCCAATAGGAAGCTGTGTAGCTTTTCCTTCCATTCTAAGTCCACTAGGGCCGTCAGCACAACATGCTGCAGGGATTCCGTAAGCAAACAATGTATCACTTAATCCACCAAAAGCTGAAGCTGTTCCTTTTGTAACTCTAGGGTTACTCATTCCTTCACCTCTTACAATCTGTGCTAATTCTGCAACTGTAAGCTGTGCAACGAACTCTTCAATAGTGTTTTTACCTACTTTTACATCCTGTAATGTAATTCCTACATCGCCTGTAATTTTCATGTCTTTTGGAAGATTGTCTTCAATTCTCTTAGCCATATCAACTGTAGGCTTTTGTGATGGTACATATGTAATTTCGTATGTTCCGTCTTCTCTTCTCTCGCCCGGCTTCATTAATGTAAGATTTTCATCGTTAGGACAAGCAGCTTCTGAAAGCTGTTCTGTTACTTTAAGTTCTTCAATTTTATATGTATAAGCTAGTTTATTATTTTTTACGCTGTTACCTACGTAGAAGTTGTAATCTCCTGCTTCTAATACGTAGCATGACTTGTTGCCTGTAACGCCTGAGTCATCATATGATGCAATTCCGTTAATATCGAAAGCAATCTTTAATGTCTGGCTCTGACCCGGTGCAAGATTTTCTGTTTTCTCGTATGCGCAAAGCTGTCTTGCAGGCTGTCCCAAAGCTCCCTGTGGTGCTTCGTAGTATACCTGAACAACTTCTTTTCCTGAGAACTTGTCGCCTGTGTTAGTTACCTTAACTTCTAATGTGATTTTTTCATCATCTGCATCTGCTGATACTGTTTCAATATCAAATGTTGTGTATGAAAGTCCGAAACCAAATTCAAATTGAACTTTTTCAGGTGCAAATGTTTCAAAATAACGATATCCTACATAAATGTCTTCTTTGTAAAGATTTGTAAGTTCGTTGCCAAAGTTGTCATTAGCAGGATAGTCTTCAATATCATAAGCTACTGTGTCAGGTAATTTACCGCTTGGTGTAGCCTTGCCTGAAAGTGCTTCAGCTACTGCGTTTCCACCTTCCATACCGCCCTGCCATACAATAATTACTGATTTGATGTGTCCCTTAAACTGTTCTTCATCAATCCACTTAAGGTCGATAATATTTGAAACGTTAAGAACTACACAAACATCTTCGAAAGCTTCTGTTATGTTCTTAAGGTTTTCTTTTTCTTCATCTGTAAGAAGATAGCTTCCTACCCAGTTGGCGTTGTCCTTATCTTCTCCTGCTGTACGTCCGATAATGTATACAGCCTTGTTAGTTGATTCTGCCTGTTTCTTTGCATAATCTGCTGTGATTTCCATATCTTTCTGGAACCATGGCTCGCATGCCCAGCCACCGCCACCGTTATCAAATGGATGGTCTTTTAACCATTCCTTATAGTCTTCAACTATAGTCTTGTTAAAGTTAAGGTTGCTGTTTTCAAATCCGTCCAAAATATTTGTTGTGTATTCAACGTTTACAGCTCCTCCTGAACCTGTTCCGCTTCTGTAGTACTCAATCATTGGTCTTCCAAAAACTGAAACCTTATCCTGTTCTGTTAATGGGAGTGTGTTGTTTTCATTCTTTAATAATACTATTCCCTCGACGGCCGCTTCGCGACTTTTATCAGCAAACCCCTCAACAGGTACCCCCCTTAAATTGTTGTCCATTGGTTTCTCCTCCTCTTATTCTCATATAGCCTATATTTTTTCATTTTTCATGTTTTATACTAAAAATCACTATATCATATAATTTTTGCAATTGCTAGATTTTATGGGAGGAAAAACGTTTTTATTAAGGGCGTTTTTGCCCCCCCTTTTGTGCAATTTTTTTAGGCTTTTTGCCCCATAAAAAAGCACATCTTTGCTTGTAAAAATTTTTTTGGTTGGTTTTTTTTATGTATTTTTACTATTTATTTATGGCTATTTTTGTTAATTTTGTTTTTTGTGCTTTATTGCTTTAAAGCGTTATATGTTGTAAAATTATATTACTATACTTGAACGACAGAAAGGAATGAAACAATGGGAAAATATTTTCAGGAAGAAATTGAAACTGCCTCTCGTGAAAAGATTGAGCAGATTCAAACAGACGGACTTTTAGACGTGGTAAAAAGAGTATACGAGAATGTACCTTTTTACAGAAAAAAAATGGTGGAAAAAGGTGTAACACCTGACGATATAAAATCTTTAAATGATATTTCTAAGTTACCTTTTTTAACGAAAGACGATTTAAGGGATGCTTATCCATATGGCTTATTAGCAGTACCTCTTAAAAATTGTGTACGTATTCACTCAACTTCAGGTACAACAGGTAAGCGTGTAGTAGATTTTTATACTAAGAAAGATATTGATATGTGGGAAGATGGATGTGCCAGAGCCCTTGTGGCTGCCGGTGGAACAGATGAAGATGTAGTTCACGTAGCTTATGGATATGGTCTTTTCACAGGTGGCTTCGGATTAAACGGTGGTTCACAGAAGGTTGGTTCTTTAACACTTCCTATGTCATCAGGTAACACTGACAGACAGCTTCAGTTTATGACTGATTTGGGTTCAACTATTCTTTGTTGTACACCTAGTTACGCTTCTTATTTGGCCGAATCTATTGAAGAACGGGGAATTAAGGACCAGATTAAATTAAAAGCCGGTATTTTTGGTGCAGAGGCTTGGTCAGAAGATATGAGAGCTGATATTGAAAACAGGCTTGGCATTAAGGCTTATGATATTTATGGACTTACTGAAATTGAAGGTCCGGGTGTTGCTTTTGAATGTGAGGAACAGAATGGTATGCATATTTGCGAAGACTATTTTATTCCGGAAATTGTTGATCCTGACACATTTGAACCTGTTCCTGACGGACAGATTGGTGAATTAGTATTTACAAGTTTTGCTAAAGAAGCATTTCCACTTATCAGATACCGTACAAAAGACATTACTTATATTACAAGAGAGAAGTGTAAATGCGGACGTACTCACGCACGTATTCACAGACTTATGGGACGTTCAGATGACATGCTTATTATCAAGGGTGTTAATGTTTATCCTTCACAGGTTGAGGAAGTTCTTATTAAACAGGGCATGCCTGCCAACTACCAGCTTATTGTTGACCGTGTAAACAATAGCGATACTATGGAAGTTCTGGTTGAAATGACACCTGAAATGTTCTCTGATACAGTTAGCTCAATTGAGTCTAAGGAGAAAGATATTGTTACCGCTCTTAAGAGTATGCTTGGCATTTATGCTAAGGTTAAATTGGTTGAACCAAAATCAATTACACGTTCAGAAGGAAAAGCAGTTCGTGTTATAGATAAACGTAAAATTTAGGAGGTTTTTATATGTATATTCATCAGATTTCAGTGTTCATTGAAAACAAACCGGGTAATATTGCAAACTTTACCAATTTTCTTGCCGAACACAAAATAGATATGCGTGCATTCCAGATTGCCGATTCAAGCGATTTCGGAATTATTCGTATTATTGTAGACGATCCTTTTAATACTCTTACTCTGTTAAGAGACAACGATTGGATTTGTAACCTTACACACGTTATTGGCGTTAAGCTTCCGGACGAACCCGGCTCAATGGCTAAGGCAATGAACGTTATTGCTTCTAACGGCTACAGCGTTGATTACGTTTACGCCTTCCTTGCAAGAGGCACAGATGACGCCCTTATGGTATTCCGTGTCAAGGACGAGGATACTGACAAAGTTGCCGCATTGCTGGTAAGGAATGGAATGAAAACAGTGGACCAGGAAGACTTGGCAAAGATGTAAGAATGGAAACACTTCTTATAGACATTCTCTTTATCATCTATCATATACTTTTTGGGTATGGGGGAATGATGAAGAGAATGTCTATAAGCACGCGGCTGTCGCAGCATGCGACAGCCGCTACAAATAAAAAGAAGTGGAACCCCTCTTATGCAAGCATAAGTGGTTCCACTTCTTTTTATTTGTAGCACTGGGCACACGTTGCTTGTGTGCTTCGCGATTATTCTACTGTGTATGGCATTAATGCGATATTTCTAGCTCTCTTGATAGCTGTTGTAAGAGCTCTCTGATGTCTAGCACAGTTTCCTGTGATTCTTCTAGGAAGAATTTTTCCTCTTTCAGATACGTATCTCTTTAATGTAGCTACATCTTTATAATCGATTGCCTTGTTTTCGTTAGCACAAAATGCACAAACTTTTTTTCTTCTACGACCGCCTCTTCTTCTCATTGGAGAATCTGGTCTTTCACTCTTATTATATGGCATAACTTGACCTCCTATTTTCGTTAATGAGATTCTATTCGAATCTGTTAAAAGTTAAATGGTAAACCTGAATCATCTACACTGTCAGGAATGTTCATAAAACCGTCTCCTGCAGGTGCTGTTGGCTGTGATGCAACCGGTTGCTGTGGCTGATAGTTATTATTGCTATCTGCTGTAGCTTTGCTTTCTGCAAATTCCTGGTTTTCAACAACTACTTCTGTTGTGTAAACTGTCTTACCATCTTTGTCCTGATAACTGCCTGTCTGAATACGACCTTCGGCAACTATCTTAGTTCCCTGATGGAAATATTTTTCAGCAAATTCACCGCTTCTACCAAATGCTACACATCTGATAAAGTCAGCGCTCTGATCTCCATCTCTCTTAAATCTACGATCTACTGCTAATGTGTATCTCGCAATAGCCAACTGATTATCTCCTGATGTTGAATATCTAACTTCAGGGTCACGAGTCAAACGACCCATAAGAATAACTTTATTCATATTATACCTCTCTAATGTATCAAACTATGCTTCTACTGCAACAGTCATAAATCTGATAACATTTTCCATAATACGAAGCTGGCTTTCTAACTCGCTAGGAAAATCTGTGTTTTCAGTGTCAATATCGATGAAGTAATAGAATGCTTCTGACATCTTCTGGATTTCGTAAGCTAATTTCTTCTTACCAGCTTCTTCGATCTTTGTAATTGTACCACCGAACTTTTCGATAAGTGCTTTTACCTTTTCTACTTCAGCTGTTCTTCCTTCATCATCAAGTTTTGCACTAACAACAACTGTTAATTCATATTTGTTCATGCTTCTACCTCCTTTTGGTCTCTGGCCTTTTCGTTTGAAAAAGCAAGGATCATAACGAATACTCGTTATGCGTAATTAATATATATCACGAATTACTATAATATCAAAAAAAGTCCCTGTGTTCAAGGACTTTTTTTCATTTTGTGATTTTTTTCCGAAATCTTTTGGTTTTAAACAAAGCTTTCGTTTTTTTATTTACTGCAAAATCTTCTTTACGCTTTTTTCGAAAGTTTTTCTTGGAACCATTACTATACGACCGCAGCCTTTACATTTCAACTTAAAATCTGCACCTGTTCTGATAATTTCCCATTCATTAGTTCCACAAGGATGCCCTTTTTTTAATGTTACTACTGTTCCAATATTATATTCCATTAGTCTACCACTCTTCCTATTCCAACTATATGCGAAATATTATTGTAGTTAATAGTCTGTCCACCTTTTTCTACCACTTTGCCTGCACCTGCATACATAGATACATGATAGATATTTAAAGTTCTTCCCGGTGTGCTGTATTTTACTGCCGCATTGTAATCTCCGTAAAAAATTAAATCACCCGGTTTCATATCATCTATGTCAATAAAACCATAATATACTATTTGATTTTTTTCTTTTAAATAATCAAACAGGCTTGCTGCTGTCTTTGCATAAGAACCACTTCCAAGTTTCTTGTTGTAGTGCTTGTATGATTTATAGCCTTTCCAAACCAAAGCTGAACAATCATAGTATCCTTTTCTCATTCTTTTTGGCTGACTATATTTCCAATGATTAACTATGTACATAGCCCTATTTACAATCTTGTACATACCTTTTGCATATACTTCGATTCTATAAGACTTGTGAATATTTCCGATTTTTACATCAACATATGTAACTCCTGAATTTACACCTTTAACGATACCATCGCTTGAAACTGTGGCAACGCTTTCATTTCTGCTTGTAAATTCAGGAACTGTACCTGTGTCACCCAAAATAGGAAACTGTACTTTTTCACCTTTTTTTATAACTGCCTTTAAATTATTAACTGTTGGATTAACAACTGTATACTTTATGTTGAATACTTTTCCATCTACATTTGCTGTAATTGTACCCATTCCCGGTTTTGTGCCTAAAACTGCCGCTTTCTTTTCATAAGTTGTTAAAGTGGCACATTTTTTGTTTGAATTAGTCCAAGTAATAGTACTATGTTCTCCTAAACCTTTAAAAGAAATATACTGCTGTCTTTCATTGCCTAATGCTGTTCCATAAACAATTAACTTCTGAACTTCCGTTTCAGGGTTTGAAACATAAATTGTATTTGTATATGTAACAACATTTTTGTTTGTGTATGTAACCTTTGCTGTAATGTTAACTTTGCCTTCATTTACTGCTTTCAAAGTTGCTTTAAGCTTGCTTCCACTTACTGCTAAAAGTTTTGAAACAACATCGCTATTCCCAACACTCCACTTGCATGACTTAACATTACTTTCGTCTATTCCATCTACCATAACAGTAAAATTCTGACCTTTTGCCTGGCTTACAAAACCGTTAACCTTTGTTCCGTCAGCGTTAACTTTCTTAATACTGATTCCGTTAGAATCATACAATCTGTTATTTACATCACTTGACAAAACATTTATTGTACATTTGCTATATCCCTGTGAGGATTTCGCTGTTATTTCCGCTTTTCCCGGATTTAATGCTTCAACAGTACCCTCTTTATTGACTTTTGCTATTGAGTCATTTGAAGACATATATGAAATTTTATTAACTGACTTTGCTACAACCGTACCTGTCTGACCTTCAGTTAATGTTGTAGGATATTTTGTTATAACAACATTCTTAGAAGTATCAGGAACTGTAACCTTACAAGTCATTTTTCTTGATTTACAAGTTGCAGTAATTGTTGCAGCTCCATAATTTACAGCTCTAATTCTACCTTTTTTTGAAACAGTAACTGCAAATTTATTAGATGTTCTCCATTTAACTTTCGTTCTCGCTGAAACATTTTTAACTTTTATTTTTTTTCTTTTACCCTTTTCTAATGTTACTGTACTTTTAGAAATCGTAGGTGTTGCTCCATAAGCCAATTCACTTTTTAATTGAAGTCCTGAAATAATAGCCGCCATCACGATTATTATTCCAATTGTTCTCTTTAAAAATTTCATCTTTTCCTTCTTTCATTCTTTATCTGTCACATTATTTTGCTGTTTTAAAGTTCTTCTTTCTCCATTTTCCGTAAGCTGTACCGTTTGAAGTCTTTACATAACCTCTAACTCTTACGTAATATTTTTTATTTGCCTTTAACTTTTTAAATTTATAGCTAACTTTCTTAGTTGTCTTTGTTACTGCCTTCTTGAATTTTGAAGATCTAGACAACTGAAGCTGATATCCTGATACTTTTGCAATCTTTTTATAAATTACCTTGGCACTCTTCTTAGTTTTTACGATCTTTGTTATCCTTGTATTCCCAACGCTAACTTTCTGTGCTGTAGGTTTCTGAGTTTTTGTTACCTTTGCAGTTGTAGTTGGTGTTGGTGCAACTGTAGTTGTTTTTGCTGTTGTTGTAGTTGTTTCTACTGCTGCTGATGTTGTTGTCTCTACTGTTGCAGGTGTAGTTGTTTCTACTGCCACTGGTGTGGTTGTCTCTGCTGTTGCAGGTGTAGTTGTCTCTGCTGTTGCTGTTGTAGTTGTTTCTGCTGTTGCTGTTGTAGTTGTTTCTGCCACTGCCGATGTAGTTGTCTCAGTTTCTTTAACAATTTTAATCTGTCCGTCTGCTATTTCAATATTTAACTGATCCTTTACAACATCCTGACCTTCTGTATTCACCAATCCATAAGAAATTGATATCTACCTTCCTTATCAAAAACGACTCTAATAGTTCTGTCTAAATCATTACTTGCAATAGTCATTTCCTTATTAAATCCGCTAATGTCGTACCACTCTCCGCCATCTTTGTATTCAATAGATGATACCTGATTGTCGCCTGTTACTGAAACAGTTCTTACAACCTGCTTTCCAACAATGCCTGATGCCCAGAACTCTAGCTTAAATTCCTTAGCTGTTCCTAATGTGTATGCACCTTCTACGCCATCTTTCTTCACATAAATAGCTGCGCCAAAATTGTCATCGCCTGTGTTATCACCGCCGTCTGCCCATGCAGGTATAATCATAACCACAAGCATTGCCATAATTGTCACAATACTTATTAACTTCTTGTTCATTAAATATCTCCTTCCGAACTTCTCTGTTTTTTCGCACGTTACTTTGATTATAACATATTCCTGAAGATATATTACATATTTATTACAAATTTTTCGATATTTTTTTGTTTTTACATTTTATCCCCATGCAGCCGAAAAATTTTCATGCAAACAATAGGCAGAGATTCGCAATTTTGCGAGCATAGCGTAAAGCAAAAATCAACTGTCTGAGCCGTAGGCGAGTTTTGATTTTTGTTTTACAATAGGCGGCGGAGCAAAATAA
>ENA-ORTN01003640-ORTN01003640.1-human-gut-metagenome-genome-assembly--contig:-NODE-3640-length-10321-cov-8.684687_pt1 | contig 10321 bp, 11 predicted proteins | sample MGYA00242070_ERZ509189 | MGnify/ENA primary metagenome ERZ509189 (study PRJEB26280, sample SAMEA2338821) | human gut metagenome | biome: human gut; feature: human-associated habitat; material: faeces...
CCATCATCTTTTCATAACAATTTTCACATTTACTGTTACAAAATTCAAAATTATCCTTTAGTTTTTTACCACAATATTTGCATTTTTTCATACTGTTTCCTCCGTAATCCTCAAAAATTCATTCAACAGCTCACGATTTTCTCAATTCTCCAAACTTTTATTTATCTTCTAACTCAAATCCGAGTTCTTTCAATTCTTTTTCGTTTCTGACATCTTCTTACGTTTTCTTTCCAGTAATGGCACTGTAGGCTTCTTTGATTCCATTTTTCACTGCCCATTTGATGACGAAATACAGCGCAATCAAAATAATAATTGCGGTTCCCCCGCTTAAGCCTAATTCATTCCACATAATCATTAACTCCTCCGATTTCGTGACTTTCAATTTATTTTCAATTTTGCAGGCTTGGATTTATCATTGAATAAAACACATCCATACTCCAACTGCTATAAGCAATATGCCTGATATTCTTCCTGCGAATTTTGACTTTTGATATCCTAGAAAATTAATTGTTTCAGGAGTTGTAAATGGCAATAAAACAACATCTATACCCATTACTACAATCCCAATTCCTATTATAAAGACATTATTGTTAGAAATAATGCCATAAAACATAACTAAGAATCCCAAAATAATGCCTAATGTAAAATACTTGATTTTATGGCTGTCTTTATCCATCATCTTTTCATAACAATTTTCACATTTACTGTTACAAAATTCAAAATTATCCTTTAGTTTTTTACCACAATATTTGCATTTTTTCATACTGTTTCCTCCGTAATCCTCAAAAATTCATTCAACAGCTCACGATTTTCTCAATTCTCCAAACTTTTATTTATCTTCTAACTCAAATCCGAGTTCTTTTTCGTTTCTGACATCTTCATCCGTTTTCTTTCCAGTGATAGCACTGTAGGCTTCTTTAATACCATTTTTCACTGCCCATTTGATAACGAAATACAGTGCGATCAAAATAACAATTGCGGTTCCTCCACTTATGCCTAATTCATTCCACATAATCATTAACTCCTCCAAATTCTGATTGAGATTTCATCTGTTTTAAGAGATTTAATTGGTGTGCTACCCGTCAAGTAGACAAATTAAATAACGAAATTTTTTTCTTCCCCGGTACAGTTTATGTACCGGGTTGTTTATGCGACGTTTTCTAGTTTTCGTTCATGGAATTCCATTGGTGTAAGCACCCCAAGATTTCGTTGAACTCTTTTGTTTGTGTAATAATCTATGTATTTCTCTATATCTGGATGTTCAGCATGAATCTTTGTAATGATATCGGCTATGCATTCATTAAGATTGTCATTATCACTAAGTCATTCGTAGTTGGTCAGTGCTTTCACAGTTGCTATAAATGTTGCTCTTTCATATGATTTCTATAAACGTCTTATAGAAATCATATGTCTTTCCGTTTTCCTGAGCGCAGAGCAAAAAGCGGCTGATGATTGCACCAGTACGGTATGATTTCTGAATACGTGATAAGTGTTCGTGCAGGTTATTAGGAAACCCCTCTGTCACTTCTTCCCTAAGCAAAAAAGTTACATATCGATTTGCCTTTTTTTGCCAAAGAATACTGGATTTTGGAAATGAGGAACTCATTTCCGCTGGTATAGTAAGCCCACGTTGTTCCTGTGGAAGTGTTTGCGTATGCTGCACCCGTGAATAAAGATATGGATTTTCAATATACTGACGCAGCTTGTCCCTTTCAATCAAGTCAAAAGATACAATGCAAGCTGTATCAATATCAGACTCTTGATATATCTGTGTTTTCAATTCCTCCAATGTCTTCAACACCTTCATATGATAGCGTAATTTCTCCATCCGACGTGCAAGCAGTTCTTGTTGATGTTCCAATTCTACAAGTTTCTCAGAAAATAATTTTCCATGCTGCTCAGGCGTTGCGGCATCCATTCCACGAATTTCCTTTAACTCTAACCCAAGATTTTTATAAAAAATGACATCTGAAATGGTCATTAAATCTTCAATTGCATATTCCCGATATTGATTTTCAATTTTCTTTCTGGGATGTAAAATCCCCTTATCCTCCCAATACCTAAACGTAGATGCTGGCATATCAAAAAAACGGGCTATTTCTCCAATTTGAAATTTTTTATCCATGATTCTTCCCTTCCTGGTTTAAAAACTTACTACTATTTATCCACTATACTATTTTTCACATTGACCTTCAAGCTACTTTAAGGTTTATACTTCCATCAAGGGAGGAAATTTTTATGGAAAATGTTTTAATTTTTGCTTCTGAAAAAGAAGTTCGATTCACAAAACTATTAAAATTTATTGTTCCGACATATCTAACATCATTATTTAACACAGTCTATACCATTATTGATGGTATTTTTGTTTCTACATATGTCGGAACCAATGCACTGGCTTCTATTAACATTGTTTATCCTATTGTAAATGTATTGACCGGAATTGCACTTGTATTTGCTACCGGCGGCAGCTCTGTCACAGCTTTGTACATTGGAGGAAACAGAAAAAAGGAAGCAGACCGCTCCTTTTCTGCCAGCTCTTTTGCAGCTATTTTGCTTGGATGCCTCGTTTCCCTGATGATTCTTACGAATCTCTCAGCAATTCTGACCATACTCGGTGCAACCCCCGTGACAATTGCAGGGTGTAAAACATACGCACGTTGGTGGCTTTTGGCAGCTCCCGTCGTAATCGGTAAGGAACTGTTTACATATTTTATCCGAGTGGACGGTGCCCCCACATATAGCTTTATAACTGCACTGTCCGGTGGTATTTTGAATATCGTTTTGGACTATATTCTGGTCGGACAAATGCAAATGGGAATCTATGGTGCTGCACTAGCAACAATTCTTGGACTGGTATTATCATTTTCTATGGGAATTTATTATTTTATCCATAAACAAAAGTATCTTTCATTTACCTTGCATAACTTATCCTTACGGGAAGCCATGCACTGTATGCTAAATGGTGCATCCGAATTTGTCAATCAACTTGCTATTGCAGTTACAACCATCGTATTTAACCGCACTGCACTCTCCTTTGCCGGTGAAGACGGTGTCGCCGCAGTTTCCATCATCATGTATCTGCAGTTTTTGTTTATCGGTGTCTACTTTGGCTTTTCTATGGGCATGGCACCACCTCTGAGTTATGCGTATGGCGACCGAAAAATAAGAATTTGCCGAAAACTAGAAAGCTATGCTCGTCGCTTTTTCGCAGTAGCTCCGATCATCATTTATGCACTGACCTACTTTCTTACTCCAGTTGCCGTATCCTGTTTCGCAGATACATCCAGCCCTGTATTTCCTATTGCAGTGTCCGGAATGAGAGTTTATGGACTTGGTTTTCTATTTTCAGGAATTAATATTTTTGCTGCAATTCGAATGATGGCATATGGAAAAGGATATTTCTCCGGTCTGATCACATTTTTACGTTCATTCCTACTATTACTTTTATTTCTGATTGTACTGCCTTTGAAATTTGGTTTGACTGGAGTATGGCTCGCCGTTCCTGCAGCAGAAGCTCTGACATTACTCGTTGCTGTATGGTTTCTGCGGCCGATTCATTGTTAAAATACCTCAACTATTGTCTGCACGAAGAGCTGCTTTCACTTGAAGAGCTTACTTCTGTCGGACAGGCATTGTCTGAGGGTGACGTTATGTCAGATGCCTCTCTTCTTTTGGAAGAAACTTATCAGCTCTCCGACTATTTCATTCAGTCCTCCGAAAGACTGACAAGCGCGGACCGGTTAACTGATCTTCTTGGAAAGGTCAGTTATACTTTTGCAGAAAAGGTAGCACAATCAAAAACACCGTCCCCGGAATAATGTTGAGCAATACTTCCCTGATTCTGAGTTCATCTGCCATCACATAAGGATTTTTTTCTTCATGGCAATATCCGTGAATCCAATAATTGCATTCATTGGTGTCCTGATATCATGGGACATATGGTTCAGAAACGTCGTTTTTGCAATATTCGCCGCATTTGCATTCTGTGCTTCTTTCAGGGCTTCCATCTGTTTTTTTCTGCTTACTGAAAGGGAATAAACCAGAAGAAGTAGTACAAAAATAATCACTAATGAAACCACAATTCCTAAGCCTGCATACTCTGCAAGGACATCCTGCAAGGTCATTTTCTTTTCCGAAACAGAGTTCTGCGCAAGGACAACCCCATTCAAAATATTAGAGGACTGCTCCCTGCTTGTGTTCCCCATAGCCGCCTTCCTGAAAATTGGCATATGGGAAATACCCGACTCTCACTGTTTTATTCTCTTCCTCTATTACCTGAGTTGTTTTCCTGTCAGTTTTTCTATCTTTCTGTTCATTCATTCCCTCTTTATTATCCATTAAAGCGGACATTCGCAATCCGCTTTCGCTTCTTGCTCATGAACGCAGTCTGTTTGCGTTCATGCTGTTGTTCTTTCCATTCTGTAAGTTTTCCTGCTTATTCAATACAGAAAGAATAACCGCTCCCAGTTTCTCAATATCAATGGGTTTTGCAATGTGTCCATTCATGCCGGCATCAAACGCCTTTTTCCTGTCTTCCGCAAAGGCATTTGCTGTCATGGCAATGATCGGGATCTCTGCCTTCATCTTATCATCTAAATGCCGGATACACTGGGCTGCCTGATATCCATCCATATTTGGCATCTGGATATCCATAAGTATCAGATCATAAGTACCCGGTGACATCTGCGCTACCCTGTTCACGCACTGAATTCCGTCTTCCACACGCTCGATAACAATCCCTGTTTCTTCCAGAACTGTCACTGCAATTTCCGCATTCAGATCATTATCCTCCGCCAGCAGGACATGCTTTCCACTCAGATTTTTTCCCATCTCAGATGTTTCTGCTGCTTCTGTCTTCTGGCTGTAGAATTTCCTGTCAGCTATTTTATGCATCAGCGTAAACGTAAACACGGTTCCTTTTCCCAGTTCACTTGCTACTTCAATGCTTCCACCCATCAGATCGACCATTTTCTTTACGATTGGCATTCCAAGACCGGTCCCTCCGATTCTTCTGGTGGTTGTATTCTGTTCACGACTGAATGGTTCGAATAACGTTGGAAGATATTCTTTACTCATGCCAATACCGGTATCTTTTATCTCGGATTTTACCTTCATATATCCTTCTTTTTCACATGGCAGCTCTTCTACAGTGATCGTTACATTTCCACCCCTTGGAGTGTATTTCATAGCATTACTGACAAGATTTACATAGATTTCCCTGATTTTTGTACCATCGCACAGGATATTTCTATGTGTGACCTTCATGCTGCCGCTCAGATGGATTTCTTTTTCTTCCGCTTCAGATGAAAATGTACTTATGATTTCGTCTACTACCTCACCAACTCTTTCATAATTCTCATCTACTTTTATCTTTCCGCTTTCAATCCGGGCCATATCAAGCACATTATTGATGATGGCCAATAACAGTTTCCCGGATTGTTCAATTTTCTTCTGATAATCAAGCTGCTTCGATTCTGTCAGTTGTGATTTCATCAGATGGTTATATCCCAGGATCACATTCATTGGTGTGCGAATATCATGGGACATATTATTCAGAAATTCCGTTTTGGCTTTATTGGCATTTTCTGCGGCAACATATGCTTTTTTCAGCTTTTCTTCCTGCATACGCTCTTTTTTTATCAGACTGTCAATATTTCTTGTTCCGACTACAGCCATCCTTGTACCGTCTTTTTTCTTTACAAATGCCACTCTTACCTGATGATAATTAATCCCTGTTTCCAACTTAAACTCGTATGTCATGGAATAATCCTTTTCCTGTGAACGCAGAGTTTCCAGACCCAGCTGATTTTCAAATTCTCCGTTGGTGTTATCAGATACCATCATCTCAGCATAAGAAGGAATTATTTTTGACCATCTGTTACCACATTTTCTGCAGAAATCTGAAATAATCTTCCCATTCTCCCCAGACTCGCGATAAGAAAGCACCCGATCTTTGTCCAGTTCTACTGCCAGGACAGAAAAATATTCTTTTCCAAGACCTTCGATAATCTCTCTTTGAAGCTCTATCTCCTGTTCTTTTTTTTCCTTTGCCTTAACAAAATCCGTAAAATCTGTAATATTTCCCTGGAAGAAGGTCTGATTACCGGATTTTACCAACGTTGTGGCATCTGTAACCCAGTGATAGCCGTCCTTTCCAAGCAGCCGGTAAATCTGATCCTTCTCCGATCCATGTCCGCGTGTATCAAGAATACGGGTGACGTAATCAGAGGAAAGATTCCTGTCATCCGGATGAAGCATATTGTCAAATTTATTATCAAATATTGTCCTGATCTCTTCTCTGGTCCATCCAAGAATAGCAAGAAACCTGTTACTGATATATAGGAATGGATGTCCCTCCTCCAGGGAACATCTGTGATAGCCGCCAGGGATATTATCGATTGTTGCCTGAGACAGCATATTTTTCTCTTCCAGTTTCTTATGCCGTTCCACAAAAGATGTCATATCATAGCAGGCACTGATAATAGCCAGTTTCCCATCCTCTGTCTGTACAACTTTTCCTTTATCAACCGTCCAGAAGCAGGATCCGTCTTTTCGCGGCATACGATATGTGGTCTCATAAGTTAATCCCTCATAATACTCATCCCCGATATCCTTTATGACCTGTTCTCTGTCATCGGGATGAATCGTATTAATAACTTTTCCGTCAATTGCTTCAATCAGTTCTTCCACTGCATCGTAACCAAGCATCCGCGCCATTTCTTCATTGGCATAGCAAACCGGAAACTCATCCTCACAATATCCACCGATCAGTCCCTTGGTTTCCCCCATGATCCTAAAATCTGTCAGCATCTCTTTTTGTACTTTGTCTGGTATTATTAACTGTTTCATATTCCTCACCCTGTATCCTTCAGCCTGATTTTTTGCAGATATAGTAATCTAATACCGTCACATAACAAAGGGTATACTGTAAATCATTACTATTACATATTTTGTTCGTTATATACGAAAATGTCTTTCTGCAAGAGCAAAGAAAGACGCGTGCTTATACTATTGTATTGCATAAAAAACATTATGTGATAAAAAATATTATAACAAAACAGTATGAAATTGTCATCACACATGGCAATCCGTTTCATCTGTCATCTCCTTTCCCCAGACTTCCGCCAATGTCGAGAGCAGTTTATCAACCTAGATTGGCTTTGCGATATGACCATTCATTCCGGCTGCAAAAGCATCTCTCTTATCTTCTTCAAATGCATTTGCTGTCATTGCAACGATCGGTATGTATGCTTTATCCTTATCTGGCAGGCGTCTAATTGCCTGTGTTGCTTTATAACCGTTCATTTTCGGCATCTGAATATCCATTAGGATCATATCATATGTGCCTGCCGGCATTTTTTCTATCTTATTTACACACTGAATGCCATCCTCCACACGCTCTGTCTTAAGACCGGCACGTTCAAGTATTGCCTCAGCAATCTCTGCATTCAGATCATTATCCTCTGCCAGAAGGATTTTCCTGTCTTTAAGGATTTCACTATATGTTTCTGGATTTTCAGCATAATTTTTTACATAATAGTTTTCATCCGCTATCTTATGTTTCAGTGTAACTGTAAAAGTACTGCCCTTTCCAAGCTCACTCTCTACATCTATTGTTCCACCAAGCAGTTCAACATATTTCTTGACAATTGACATTCCCAGTCCGGTTCCTGCAATTTTGCTCTTTGTAGTATTCCGCTCACGCGTGAATGCCTCGAAAATATTTGTCAGATACTCCTGACTCATACCAATTCCTGTATCACTCACCCTGGTCCTCACTATCATATATCCAGGCCCACTGCATGGTAATTCATCTATGTTTATCATAACAGAACCACCGGATGGAGTATACTTCATGGTATTGCTCAGAATATTAACAAATATTTCTTTTACCTTTGTTACATCTGTCAGTATGTGCTCATGTTCTACATTTATCGTATAATGAAGTGCAATATTCTTTTTCTCTGCTTCATCATCAAATATTTCAAATAAGGTCTGCCAGATATCTTCAATCATGCCATAGTTCTCATCAATCTCCATTCTTCCACTTTCAATCCGAGCCATATCAAGTACATTATTTATGATTGACAGAAGAAGATTTCCTGACTGCTGCAGTTTTTTTAAGTATTCTGAAATTTCAGGCAAATCCTTTTCTTTCAGTTCATCCTCCATAAGCTGTGCATAGCCCAGAATCGCATTCATAGGAGTACGGATGTCATGGGACATATTGTTAAGGAAACGGGTCTTTGCGAAACTGGCATCTTCTGCTTTTTTCAGAGCGATTTCCAATTTGTCATTAAGCTTTTGTGTATCATTTGCAGCAAGCTTTGCGGCAGCTTCTGCTTTTCTTGCCTTCCGTAAAAGTACGAGGATAATACTAATGATGCTGAGTACGAAAAATCCTGCCGTGACAAAAAAAGCAAGTATGTTGTCTTTTAAAAAATCCAAAAATGTAACCTTATCTGGTGTACTGTCATAGATAGCAAGTGCACTTGTAAGCATATCAGATGGCATAGCCTTTAGGGTTTTATTCAGTATTGATAAAAGGCTTCCCTCTCCGCCTCTTACTGCAAAGCATGCCTCCATTGTATTTGTAAGTGGAAAACTCTTGAAATTTTGTCTGTTATCATATATCAGCGCCTGGCTTGCTCCCATGAGGAAACAGTCTGCTTTTTCCTGGATGACCATATCTGCAGCATCGTCAAGCGAATCATAATCTACAATCTTCCATTGTGGATAGCTGAAAGCAATATACTGTTTCAAGGCTTCTTTTTCCTTTGGCACAGCTACTGTATACACCTTATCCTCATCAAAGTTTTTCTCATCAGTTACCGCCATCAGGCTGTAGGTCCAGGCTGTGTTTGTAAGTGCATAGCCATTTTTTTCTGCGAAATCAGGATTTCTGCCGGCATAAAAAGCAACATCAATCTCACGATTCTGCAGCGCCTGAATCATTTCGTCATAATTATCATATGCCTGTATATTAAATTCCAGTGTCTGATTTCCCAGACAATCTTTGGCATAGGAGATATATTCCGCCAGCATACCGGTAAGTTTTCCAGTCTCTTTATCCATGGAAAAGATTGCCGGATCATTGTTCAAAAATCCTATCTGGATACCTCCATGCTCTTCCACCCAGCCCTTTTCTTTACCTGTAAGTAGCTGAATATAATCAAGCGTAAAATACTTCTTATACAGATCTGCCTTAAAAAAAGGACTGTCCTGTTCCAGCTGACGCATAGCATAGTCCAGCTTCGTCTTGATATCGCTGCGTTCTTTATTTATTGCAAAATATATGCCAGATTTACCTATCGTGGTAACGGATGATATTCCCTGTTCAGACCAGATAGATTCCTCCAGAGATACAAAACAGTCGATCTCATGATTTGCCAGTTTCTTTTCGACATCATCATTATTATTTACATTTACATGTTCTGTATGTATGCCATTCTTATTTTCCCATTCTGTCAGCATGATTTCAGGTTCTGTGCCTAAGAGCACGCCTACACGTTTTCCATCCAGCGACTTAAAATCAGAGGTTTCAATATCCATATCCGATAAATCAGCATAAAGGATATATTTTTCCTCACCCATCGGTTCATCCGGGAAAAGCATCTTTTGTGCACGTTCATCGGTGTAAGAGATATCACCCATGATATCAATCTCACCATTTTCAAGCTTATCAAAACAGTTGGACCAGTCACATTTCACATACTCAAATTTCCATCCGGTATAGCCTGCCAAAGCCTGCATGAGTTCATAGCCAAATCCTCGTCTGACACCGTTTTTATCCATATAATTAAAGGTATCCTCAAACGAACCGACGCGGATGATCTTCTGCTCTTTTGCCTGCGTGTCTGATTTTTTTGTTTCCTGCTGCGTTGACTTATCTTGCATTGCCATCTGCGACTGCTTTTTATCATTATCTGTTTCAGCAGCCCGGCAACGTACTGATACCATCATCCACATTCCCAAAACCACAAGTATACCTATGCATAATACAACTAATCTTTTTCTACTTTTGTACATTGCTCTTTTCTCCACAACTTACCCGGTTATTACCCGGCACTGATTTTCTATTTACCGTTTTCCCTACTTTTTTTCATCATTATATCTTGTATTGTTAACTTCGGTCAACAATGCACGCTTATTTTTGTCTTTTTTGTGGATATCATTAAATTTAATTTAACTTCAACAGATTCATTATCAATTTTACCATTACATCTTTTTCTTCCGCTTTTGATTCAGCAACCATCAGTGTGATTGCTACTAACGTTCCATCACTGAGTCTCTTTCTCCCATCCTGAAACAGCGCATTGTT
>ENA-ORTN01003642-ORTN01003642.1-human-gut-metagenome-genome-assembly--contig:-NODE-3642-length-10319-cov-2.566933_pt1 | contig 10319 bp, 10 predicted proteins | sample MGYA00242070_ERZ509189 | MGnify/ENA primary metagenome ERZ509189 (study PRJEB26280, sample SAMEA2338821) | human gut metagenome | biome: human gut; feature: human-associated habitat; material: faeces...
GATAAAAAGTAAAATAAAGAAGAGGAAAGAACATACATTAGAAGACTACTACATGAATCGGTTTGGACAAACTATTTATCAAACCTTTCTGCAGGATTATATGGAAAAATGCTGGGGAGAGTCTCTAAGAAATCTTTCCTGTGAGCAGGGAACAATGCATGGGGAAAATCGAGTTCAGACAGAATATTTTCTCTATCCCAAATTGGGAGCCGGTCAAATGTGGCAGGAGGTTGCAGAGAAGATAAAAAAAAGAGGTGGAATTATTGAATTGGGAGCAATGGTAGACTCACTTGTTTTAGATAATAATATGCTGAAAAAAATCAGTTATATAAAATCAAACGGAAAACGAGTATTTGAGGAGGCGGATGTTGTCATTTCAACGATGCCGTTAAGTTCATTGTTTGCCAATATGACGGGAAACGTTCCGATTTATTTGCGGACGATTGCCGATGGGTTAAAATACCGTGATTGCGTGATTATGGGATTGTGCATTAAGTGGCCGGAACTATCGAATGGAGCAGTTTCCATTGAAAATTTTCCGGAGTGCATGATTTATGTGCAGGATCCGAAAATAAAACTTGCCAGAATTCAAGTATATAATAATTGGTCGCCATATCTTGTAAAAAAGAAAAATGAGTTATGGCTGGGGCTTGAATTTTTCTGCAAAGAGGGGGACGACTTTTGGAATTTGTCGGGAGATGAGTGCGCAAAAATCGCTGTGTCAGAACTGAAAAAAATCGGCTTTATTGAATCAGGCAGAGAAGTAGTCTGCTATCATAGAGAGTATGTTCCGAAAGCTTATCCGGCGTATGCCGGCAGCTACGAAAAGAAGGGAGAATTACTTTCTTTTGTTGATGGAATAAAAAATTTATATACGATTGGCAGAAACGGTTCTCATTATTGCTACAAAATGGATGAGACCGTTCTTAATGCGATGCAGGCGGTAGATAAAATCTTTGCCGAACATCAGAAATAATGATAGCGGGAGCGCTTTTTAATGATGCAGATGGCAGTGACGACTAAGGTAAGCAGTTCTGCTAAAAGAACCGATGACCAGATACCGTCAATCGCAAAGAAAATGGGCAGAATCAGGACAGCGCTGACTTGGAATACAAGGGTTCGCAAAAAAGAAATCAGCGCCGATAATAGTCCATTATTTAAGGCTGTGAAAAATGAGGAGCCGTAAATATTAAGTCCACACACAAGAAATGTTGTGCAGTAAATTCGAAAGCCATGTCTGGTTAATTCAAACAAATCCACATCATATCCAACAAAAATGCGGGCAAGGGGTGTCGCAATCAACTGGGCGAGTATGAACATGAAAATGCCACAGATACCGGTAAAACGCAGACTTTTATTCAACAAATTCTTTAATTCTTTGTGATTTTGTGCGCCATAGTGGTAACTGACAATAGGAGCACTGCCGATGGAATATCCAAAATAAATCGCAACAAAAATAAAATTAACATACATAATTGTTCCGTAAGCAGCTACGCCGTTTTCGCCGACAAAGCGCATAAGCTGGAAATTGAATAAGGTGTTTACGATAGAACTGGATAAGTTTGTCATCAATTCCGAGGAGCCGTTGGTACAAGTCTTTTTTAAGATAAAAGGATACCATTTGGTTTTTCCTAAGCGAAACGGACTTGAATTTTTGGCAGCAAAATAAATTAATGGTACAAAGCCGCCGATACATTCGCCACAGACGGTTGCAATGGCGGCACCGACAAGTCCCATGCCAAACACGGCGATAAACAGGTAGTCCAGCACCATATTCGTAACACCGGCAAGAACAACGACGAGTAAACCAAGTTTTGGTTTTTCCGCCGTGACAAAAAAGCACTGAAATACATTTTGCAGCATAAACGGTGTTAACGATAAAAATGTAATGCGCCCATACAGAGTACAATAGTCTAAAAGGTCTCCGGAGGCGCCAAGTGCGATGCTGACCGGTCTTGCAAGTAAAATTCCAAGGATACTTAAAACGATGCCGCCAAAAATTGTCAGATAAATAAGCATGGAAAAATATCGGTTGGCCTCTTTTTCTTTGCCTTCACCAAGAGTTTTTGCCACAATGGCACTGCCACCGGTTCCGACCATGAAACCAAGGGCGGAGAGTGCCATAATAAACGGCATAATGAGGTTGATTGCGGCAAACGCTGTCTTTCCGGCATAATTGGACACAAAAAGACCATCCACTACGCCATAGATGGATGTGAAAATCATCATGACAATGGAAGGAAAGACAAAACGTAATAATTTATGATAAGTAAAATGTTCGGATAACTTAATTTTCATACTAAACTCCTTAAATCAAATCGTATTGCTTACTGTAACATACAAATCAGTCTTTTGTCAAACATTGGTATTGATTTCTTTGCACAAATGGGGAAAGCTGTGCTATAATACTGATTTGTAAGAAAAATCAGAAAAAATATATTGGAAATGGAGCAAATCATGAAACAGCATCGCAAGATGTTCCAGTATGTGGAAGAAATGCTTTACAGCTATGACCGCAGAAAGGGCGATAAGAGTAAGAACAAAATTGAATATGACCGATACGCCCATACACTGCGGGTTTATCAGTGGATGCTCCGCATTACGAGAGAGTTAAAGGATGACAGTTTAGATGTTGAATCCTTAAAGATTGCAACAATTTTCCATGATGTAGGATATGCCGTGCAGGGAGATGAAGGACACGCCAAAGAAAGTGCCGCTATTTGCAGAGATTATTTGGAACGGCGTCCGTATACGCCCGAGCAGATTGATTTTATCTGCTATTTGATTTTAGAACACCCAAATAAGCGGCTTTTGCATGAGAAAACAACGCCACTGGAGTTGGTTGTTCTGATGGAAGCGGATATGTTAGATGATACCGGGGCAATTGTACTCGATTCGTGGATTACATCCAAAGAAGAAAATCCATCGTTTAATGAGGTTTGCAGGCATTTTGAAAAATATACCTACCGTCATATGAAACAGATGGATTTTGTGACAGCACCCGGCAAGCGTTTCTGGCATGAAAAGAGAACGCTTGTGTATGAATTTTTGAGGCAGTACCGCAGGGATTTAGGTTTGATGGATTAGTCAAGCGGCTCGTTACTTTTGAGTGTCGTGTGAAAGCGCTTGTGAAGTGGTTTTCCCTGCGTCACACTTTTGTGAAAATCCAAAATCAATTCATTTGCCAAAGAAATCGATTTTTTATAGTGTTTTAAGAGAACGGCGTTGGTGTGTTTTGCGTAGGATTTGGCACAGAGTGTCATCATGTGTCCCTCAAGCTGTTTGTAGTGGAATGTGATTTTCATAAGCAGACGAATCACAAACCGTTTCAAAGAGCAGCCACAGGTTAGAAGCTTCTTATAAAAACGCATGCCCGAAAGAGCTCGTTTGATTTTATGTTTTGATAGAGCAAATGGGCGGTATACTTCGTAAATGGCATGGATAGTGGCTTTATCGTTTGGTATCATGTGCCAGATAGGATAAGAGATGGCATTGTAACCATCTTTTTTCAGCAGAAACCGGTCAAACTCATTTTCCATTACCAGATGATTTTTTCCGGCTTCCGTAGATTTTGGAATGATATAGGTATGACATTCACTGTCTAGCACAAAATGACAGATATAGCCGAGCAAATAGGCATAGGCGGCAGAGTCTGTACCAAGTTTTCGGATGATGGGCAGTTCGTAAGCAAAAAAGGCATCGAACGCATGACTGTGCTGGTGATAGCCTAATTGGTTGGTTTTACATTTTAATAAGGGATGATAAAAAAATAAAAAATCCGGTCCCTGCAATCCGATACGGAAAGCGGCAGGGTGTCGGCGAATGGTATTTTTAAGTGGTTTGGGAAGCATTTTTTGTACTTCTTTGCCAAAGGAATTATGGGCATAAATACAAGGCATATTAAAAATCTCCTTTCCATGTATGAAATTAGCATTACAAATTTCACTTATAAGTATACCAGACAGGAGGAAACTATGTGCGAAAAAATGATAAAAAATGAAAAAAAGGGTGTGGTATATTTGACGTTCCCTCTTTTTGAGAAGGCAGGAATCAAACACGGTTTTTCTACGAAATTAGGCGGTGTCAGTGTGGGAGACTGTGCGACTATGAATTTAAGTTTTACAGGAGGCGATGATGAGAAAGCCGTGCTTGAAAACCATAGAAGATTTGCAAAAGCCGTCGGTTATCCGGTGGAAAATGTGGTGCTTAGTAATCAGGTACACGAGACAAAAATTTTACGCGTTGATGAAAAAGACTGTGGCAAAGGTGTTGTCAGAGAATCGGATATCATTGGCATCGACGGATTGATTACGAATGATAAAAAAGTAGTTTTGATGACTTTTTTTGCGGACTGTGTGCCGTTGTTTTTCTATGACCCGGTAAAAAAAGCAATTGGGGCAAGTCATTCTGGCTGGCGGGGAAGTGTAAAGCGAATCGGAGAAAAAACGGTGCGCCGCATGGAAGAGGAATTTGGCTCCAATCCCAAAGATATCCTTGCGGTAATCGGACCATCGATTTGCAAAGACTGCTACGAAGTGAGCGAAGATGTTGCGGCTGCTTTTCAGAAAGAATTTAAAGAGGAGCAGTGGCAGGAGATTTTAGAAGAGAAACCGGCACATAAATATCAGCTCGATTTATGGCGGGTAAATGAAATTATATTAGAAGAAGCCGGTATCCCGAAAGAACAGATTGAGGTGAGTGGCGTATGCACCTGCTGTCATTTCGACTGGCTGTTTTCCCACCGTGCGACCGGTGGCAGACGGGGAAATTTAGCAGGCGTCATAACTTTAATGGAAGGAGAATGAGACCTTGAACCGCAGAAATTATCAGAAAGAACTGGATGAATTATTGGCATCGTTTTCAGAAAAAAAACGATTATTTCTTCATTGTTGCTGTGCACCATGCAGCAGTTATGTATTAGAATACCTGCATGATTTTTTTGATATTACGGTATTTTTTTATAATCCGAATATTTCGGAAGCGTGTGAGTATCAAAAAAGAAAAGAGGAGTTAAAGCGTTTTTTACAGACAGCTCCTTTTGGAAAAGAAATTCATATGCACGATGCCGATTATGAACCGGAACTTTTTGAAAAAATGGCAAAAGGGCATGAAAATGATCCGGAGCGGGGGCCAAGATGCGCAAAGTGTTTCAGACTTCGGTTGGAGGAAACCGCAAAATACGCAAAAGAGGGTACGTATGATTATTTTTGTACGACACTTTCCATCAGCCCTCATAAAAATGCGGATTTATTAATGCAAATTGGAGAAGAACTTTCTGAAAATTACGGCGTTCCCTATCTGCCATCGGATTTTAAGAAGAAAAATGGATATAAAAGAAGTATTGAACTGTCAAGAGAATACGATTTGTACCGGCAGGATTTTTGTGGCTGTCGTTTTTCAAAAAAGGCAAAGGAGGACATGCGATGCGAGTGAAACAATGGATTTCTCTTTTCTTGTGTGTCATCATTCTTCTTCCCGGATGTGCAGCTTCTGAGGAAAAGAAGACAGAGCGTGAAATTTTTGCCATGGACACGATTATGAATCTGACTTTTTACGGTGAAAACGGAGAACAGGCGATGACAGCGGCTGTTTCCGAAATTCAGCAGTTAGAGAAAACTTTATCCGTTACCAAAGCAGACAGTGAGATTTCAAAGATTAATGCTGCAGGTGGGAAAAAAGTCACAGTTTCGAAGGAAACATATGACTTACTTTCTGCTTGTATTCAATATGGAAATGATACGGATGGGTTGTTTGATATTTCAATTTACCCGCTTGTGAAGTTATGGGGATTTACGACAGAGAAATATCATGTGCCGGACAAAGCCGAAAGAGATGCTGTTATAAAAAAGATTGATTATAAAAAGATAGAACTTCTTTCGGATTACCAGGTGCGGATTCCATCCGGCATGGCAATTGATTTGGGAGCGGCGGCAAAAGGCTATCTGTCCCAGAAAATTATTGATCTTTGCAAAGAGAAAAAAGTTATTTCCTGTATTCTTTCCTTAGGTGGAAATGTGCAGACAATCGGCATGAAACCGGATGACACGGAATACACGGTAGGAATTACGGACCCATCCGATGGAAGCAGTATTTATGGCACAGTAAAGGTAAAGGATAAGGCGGTTATTACCAGTGGGATTTATCAGAGAAATTTCAAAAAAGACGGAAAACTGTATCATCATATCATGGATAAAAGAACCGGTATGCCGGCAGATAATAATCTGGCATCGGTTACGGTAATTGCGGAAAATGGGGCGATGGCGGATGCGTATGCGACCGCACTTTCAGTTATGGGAGAAGAAAAGGCAATTGCTTTTCAAAAAAAACACCCGCAGATTCAGATTATTTTGATACGTAAAGACGGTACCTTTTACCAATCTGAAAAAGCGGGAATGATAAAATCCTAGATAAAGTGGTAAATAATAGCAGCAACAATAATTCCGATGATACTGCCAATGGTGAATTTGATTGTCAGTCCGAAAGTCAGAACCAATACGCCTAAGTTTAAGGTAAGTGGTTTTGCTAATCCAAAACTTTTTCCAAAATTCAGCCACGACAGGCCGGCAACTCCGCTTGTCAGCTGGCTGATAAAGCTGCCAAGAACAACACCTGCTAAAATCAGTAAAAAGAGTGCCCAACCGTTTTTTCCTGCTCCTCTTGCCATGATGCACCTCCTTATGTAATCGAAATCTATCTTTTAGCATACACTATTTTTTAGAAATCTGCAAAAACTTTTTACGAAAAAAAGGAAATAATATCCTTATGTTGTAATTCTTTTAATGTAGTTGTTTTTTGCTTAATCCCGAAAGGCAGGAAAGAGTGGATATGACAATACGTGAAAATTTAGAAAAAAGAGAACATGACATACTAAGTCCTTATGCGGCATTTAGTGATGAGTCTAAGGGGCGCGATACATACGAAGAGCAATGTGACCTGCGTCCGGTTTATCAAAGAGACCGTGACCGGATTCTTCATTCCAAATCGTTTCGGCGGTTAAAGGGGAAAACGCAGGTGTTCTTGCACCGGAAGGAGACCATTACCGCACACGAATGACGCATACTTTAGAAGTGTCGCAGAATGCGAGAACGGTTGCAAAAGCACTTCGTCTGAATGAAGATTTGACGGAGGCAATCGCACTTGGACATGATTTGGGACACACACCGTTTGGACATGCCGGTGAGCGGATTCTGAATGAAATATATTCCGAGGGATTTCGTCATCAGGAGCAGAGTGTCCGCGTGGTGGAGTGCCTTGAAAAGGATGGCGAGGGATTAAATCTTACGGTTGAAGTAAGGGATGGCATCCGGAATCATTCGACTTCCGGAAATCCATCGACACTGGAAGGAAAAATTGTGAGACTCTGTGATAAGATAGCGTATGTCAACTCAGACATTGACGATGCAATCCGGGGAAAGGTCATCAAAGAAGAGGATATTCCCCGTGAATATACCGAGATTTTGGGAAATACTCTTAGAGAGCGTCTCAATACGCTGATACACGATTTGATTCGTAACAGTATGGATAAAAATGATATTATTCAATCGGACACAATGCGGGAAGCGCTGACCGGTCTCCGTGCTTTTATGTTTGAAAATGTGTATGTCAATTCCGTTGCAAAAGCGGAAGAGGGAAAAGCCGAGTATATGATTGGCCAGTTATATAAATACTATATTGACCATGTGGAAAAACTCCCGGAAGAATATGGCAAGATGTTAAAATCCGGAGAGGCATCCGTTGAGCGTGTGGTCTGTGATTTTATCGCAGGAATGACCGACCGGTATGCGGTAGCGACATACCAGAGTTTGACAATTCCTCGCACATGGTCTGTGTTGTAGGGAAGAAAAGTAACGGAGTGATGGGCATGTATTACGAAGAAGATTTTGTGGAAGAAGTGAGACAAAGAAGTGATGTTGTCGATATTATTTCTTCCTATGTAAATCTGAAACGGACCGGCAGCAATTATGTTGGTCTTTGTCCGTTTCATAATGAAAAGACAGCATCTTTTTCCGTGAGCCCGTCAAAGCAGATGTATTACTGTTTTGGATGTGGCGCCGGTGGCAATGTATTTACTTTTTTAATGGAATATGAAAACCTTACGTTTGTGGAAGCTTTAGAGCGGCTTGCCGAGCAGGCAGGGATGGAACTTCCGGAAAAAGGAAATTCTGAAAATGACAGGAAACGCCGGGATTTACGGGATTCAATACTGGAAGTCAACAAGTTAGCAGCCAATTATTATTTTGCCTGTTTGAAAAGTGAGCAGGGGAAGATTGGTTATGAATATCTGACAAAACGTGAGTTAAAGCCGGAGACTATTGTGCGGTTTGGACTTGGATTTGCAGGAAAAGGCGGAAGTCCTCTTTACCAGTATGTAAAATCCAAAGGCTATCCGGATTCGGTTCTCAAAGAAACCGGACTTTTCACTTATGATGAAAAGCGTGGCGTGTATGATAAGTTTTGGAACCGAGTGATGTTTCCTATTTTAGATAGGAATAACCGCGTAATTGCTTTTGGCGGCCGAGTGATGGGGGATGCCAAACCAAAGTACCTAAATTCGCCGGAAACAATGGTTTTTGATAAAAGCCGAAATCTGTATGGGTTAAATTTTGTGCATGGCAAGCAGGGTGAAGGCATGATTATTTGTGAGGGCTATATGGATGTGATTGCACTTCATCAGGCAGGATTCACAAATGCGGTGGCAAGCCTTGGTACGGCATTTACGAGTCAGCACTGTAGTTTGTTAAAGCGGTATACGGATTTGGTATATCTGTGCTACGATAGTGACGGCGCCGGGGTGAAAGCGGCGATGCGTGCGATTCCGATGCTGAAAGAAGCGGGGATTCGTGTCAAGGTAATCAATATGCGTCCGTATAAAGATCCGGATGAATTTATGAAAGGTCTTTCGCCGGAGGCGTTTAAGGAGAGGATTGAACAGGCAAAATCGAGTTTCTTTTATGAGGTGGACAACCTGATGAAAGAATATGACATGAATGATCCGGAATCCAAAACGTCATTTATGAATGAAGTGGCAAAAAAATGTTTAACCTTTGATAATGAAATCGAGCGGACGAATTACATGGAGGCATTTTGCAGAGAATATAGCGTAAGAACCGAGGATTTCAAAAAACTGGTTGCCTATCACAGTGCCAGAATGGTTGGCATTGATTATGAGAAGAGGCGGCAGGAGCGCATGGTGAAAACGGCAGGACAAAAGGAAGACGGCATTGCAAAAAGCCAGGGTGTATTTCTTACATGGCTTAGTAATGACCCGGTTTTGTTTGAAAAGACAAAAGGAATTTTATCCGCCGAAGATTTTGTGGATGAGCCGTATCACGAAGTGGCGCAGATGATTTATGAGCAGTATGAAACTACCGGCAAAGTAGAGCCGGCCATGATTATCAGTAAATTCCAAAGCAAAGAGGAGCAGTCTCTGGTAGCCGGAATTTTTAATAAAGAATTAAAAGAAATCAGTAAAGATACCGAACAGCAGAAAGCACTGAATGAAGTTGTGCACAGTATCAAAAAGTACAGTCTGGAATACCGGAGCAGGCATGTGACGGACATGAAAGAACTACAGACTCTTATGGAAGAGAAAAGAAAGTTGCAGACATTACAGATTTCATTTTAAAAGAGCCGTTGTTTGACAACAGAAATGGAGGAAAAGATGGATAAGGAAAATACAAATGTAGACGAACAGCAGAAAATGCTGACAATTATGAGTGAGCTTGTTGAATTGGGCAAGAAAAAGGAAAATGTACTGGAACTCAGTGAAATTGAGAAGGTGTTCGCAGACCAGGGAATGGAACTTGATGATGACAAGACCGAAAAAGTTTTCGAGTATTTGGAAAATAAAGGAATTGTTGCAATGGTGCCGGAAAGTGACACTGAGGATGACATTATTCTGGATGTTGAAGATGAGCCAACCGAGGAAGAACTGGAAAATATCGAAATGGCAGTTCCGGATGGTGTCAGCATTGAGGACCCGGTTCGTATGTATCTGAAAGAAATCGGTAAAGTGCCACTTTTGACCGCCGAGGAGGAAAAAGAACTGGCAATGAAAATGGAAGCCGGTGATATGGAGGCAAAAAAACGTCTGGCAGAGGCAAACCTGCGTCTGGTTGTCAGCATCGCCAAACGTTATGTCGGACGTGGTATGCTGTTTTTGGATTTGATTCAGGAGGGAAACTTAGGACTGATTAAAGCGGTTGAAAAGTTTGATTACCGCAAAGGTTACAAATTCAGTACCTATGCTACTTGGTGGATTCGTCAGGCGATTACAAGAGCGATTGCCGACCAGGCAAGAACGATTCGTATTCCGGTTC
>ENA-ORTN01003643-ORTN01003643.1-human-gut-metagenome-genome-assembly--contig:-NODE-3643-length-10309-cov-7.799493_pt1 | contig 10309 bp, 8 predicted proteins | sample MGYA00242070_ERZ509189 | MGnify/ENA primary metagenome ERZ509189 (study PRJEB26280, sample SAMEA2338821) | human gut metagenome | biome: human gut; feature: human-associated habitat; material: faeces...
TTTCCACCACCGGCGGCGTTGGTACTGTTCCCGGCGTTCTGGTCGGCGTTCTGGTTTTTGAGCTGATGAAGGTGGCTCTGCAGTTCATGAATGTCAACTCTTCTTACACCTACATCGTTCAGGGTCTTGTCATTATCGTGGCTGTGGCCATCGATATCCGCAAGTATCTGGCAAAGAAGTAAGAGCTTTTTCTGTGGGTCGTCTGCTTTTGGGCAGGCGGCCCGCTTTTTTTATCTGCATTTGTGTGGTATTATAATAAAAACACCATCAGGAGGTACGTTATGGCACAGGAAAAACAGACGCCCGAAGAGCGCGAGGCTGAACTTGCCCGGCGGGAAGCTGCCCTTGCGGCCCGGGAAGCACAGCTGGCGCAGGAACAGGCGGAGCTGGCAGGCCGGAAGGCAGACTTTGAGGAAGGCAAAAAGAGCCTGCTCAACAACGGCGACAAAAACTTTGTGAATGCGAAAGAAAAGATGTACGACCATTTTCCGCTGACCGTGCACCAGATGGATATTATCATCAGGGTACTGTTTGCACTGATCGCACTGTTCCTTGTGCTGGGGGTGACCCATACCAGCTTCTTCGGGCTGTTCGGAGGGTAAGTGCATTCCTTTTCTGCAGCAGGTGATTGCATTTCATCCGCAATATGCGTATAATTTAGGGTAAAAGCTCTGCCGCACTGCGGCGGCAGGAAGAGGAGTGGTGATCTTGAAAAAGAAATGGCTCGCGGCGGTGCTGGCCGGAGCTTTGCTGGCAGCAGCGGTTCTGAGCGGATGTGCATCGACAGAAAAGGTCAAACGGCTGCGCTTCGGTGTGGCTGGCGAGGGCGGCATCTACCGGGAGTTCGGTGAGCGGTTCGCAGCATTGGAAAATGAGACGGATAACGGGCAGGTGGAGTTGAAGGCTACCGCCGGTTCCGCAGCGAACCTGCGCCTGCTGACCGGCGAATACCTGCAGCTGGCCATTGCACAGGCAGACCTTGTGCAGGATGCCTATGACCAGACCGGCATCTTTGCCGACGAGGAGGAGGACCGCGGCTTTGGTGCCGTGGCGGCGCTGTACACCGAGACCTGTCAGGTGGTGGTGCGGGCGGATTCCGACATCCGGTCCATTGAGGACCTGCATGGCAGGACGGTGAGCATTGGCGCGGAAGAATCTGGTTCGGAGCAGAACGCGCGGCAGATCTTATCTGCCTATGGTCTGAACGACAAGATGGTGAGCATGGTGAACCTGAACTATGAGGATGCCGCTGCCCAGCTGAAGGCGGGCAGGGTGGATGCTATCTTTATGACGGTGGGTGCGCCCAGCCCGGTGCTGACCGCTCTGGCAGGCGAGTGCGGCATCCGGCTGCTGAAGGTGGACGGTGCGGCGGCACAGCGCCTGATGAGCGCTTACAGCGCCTACAACACGGTCACGCTGCCGGCAGGCACCTATCCCGGACAGACGGAGAAGGTGCAGACGGTGGGCGTGAAAGCCGTTCTGCTGGCCAGCAACGCGCTGCCTGCAAAGCAGGTGCAGCAGCTGACACAGCTTCTGTTCTCCAGCCGGGAAGGGCTGGAAGAGCAGCTGGGCATCCCGCTGGACCCGGAGGAAAACGCAGTAGAGGGCGTTGGCATCCCGTTCCATGCGGGTGCGACCGCATATTATAAGGCGGCAGGAATTACGGTCGATGAAGCGGCTGGGAACTGAGGGAAAGTAGAGCAATGAAGATCGAATTGGATATGTACCAGACACTGGCCGTTGCTGTGCTGGTGCTGATGCTGGGCAAATTTTTGCGGGCAAGGGTGCAGGTGCTGGAACGTTTCTGCATTCCGGCTCCGGTCATTGGCGGCGTGCTGTTCGCCATTTTTACCTGTGTGTGCTATGTGACCGGCGTTGCCGAGTTTGCATTTGATGATATTCTAAAGGAAGTCTGCATGGTGATGTTCTTCACCTCAGTGGGCTTTCAGGCGAACCTCAAGGTGCTGAAAAGCGGCGGAAGAGCGATGATCGTGTTTCTGGGCGTGGTCATCGTGCTGATCGTCAGCCAGAACTTTGTGGCCGTGGGGCTGGCAAAGCTGCTGGGCGTGGATGCGCTGGTGGGCCTTTGCACCGGCTCCATCCCCATGGTGGGCGGCCACGGCACCGCCGGTGCCTTTGGCCCGGTGCTGGAGGACTTTGGCATCAAGGGTGCCACCACCCTGTGCACCGCCGCCGCCACCTACGGCCTGATCGCCGGCAGCATGATGGGCGGCCCGCTCGGCAAGATGCTCATTGAGCGCCACCACCTGCTGGACACCATCGTGCCCGAGGACGACAGCCTGCTGGTGGAAGAAGAGATCAAGCACGAGCGTCACAGCAGCATGTACCCCGCCGCCAGCTTCCAGCTGATCATCGCCATGGGCATCGGCACGGTGCTGAGCAAGCTGCTCAGCCTGACCGGCATGACCTTTCCCATCTACATCGGTGCCATGATCGCCGCCGCCTGCATCCGCAATCTGGGCGAATACGGCGGCAAGTTCACGGTATATATGGGCGAGATCAACGACATCGGCGGCATCTGCCTGTCGCTCTTCCTTGGCATGGCCATGATCACCCTGAAGATCTGGCAGCTGGCCGAGCTGGCTCTGCCGCTGGTGGTGCTGCTGGCCGGTCAGACCCTGTTCATGATCCTGTATTCTTTTGCGATCGTGTACAACGTCATGGGCCGCGACTACGACGCGGCCGTCATCGTTTCCGGCACCTGCGGCTTCGGCATGGGTGCCACCCCCAACGCCATGGCCAACATGCAGGCCGTGTGCGACAAGTATTCCCCTTCCGTCAAGGCCTATCTGCTCATCCCGCTGGTGGGCAGTCTGTTCGCGGATTTCATCAACAGCCTTGTCATTACGGTATTCATCAACTTTATCTGATCCTGTCTTGAACTTTCGGTGTGCCCCGCACACCGGGAAAGGAGCATCATCATGTCGCTGAAACACCACCTGAAGATGTGGTTCCAACAAAAGATCTGGAGTAAGCCGGACAAGTCTCATTCGGAGGAAACGGTGGCTCTGCCGGAGGTCCATACCGGAAAGGTACACCACCCCGCAGAAGACACCTCTCATGCCACCGGGGAGCATCCTCACGCCGAGGACCCCATCCATTACGACAACGTGGCCATTCCCGAGGTGCACATCCGCCCCCGTCGGCACCAATAATCTCCACAGACAAAAAAGCTGCTGCCCTCCCTTTGCGGGAAGGCAGCAGCTTTTTGCTTTGTGTTTGTATGGAACCTTACAGGCAGATGTACTTCAGGATGAACAGCACGGTCAGCACATACATCAGCGGGCTGATTTTCTTTTCCTTGGCCTTGCCGGTGACCACATTGATGATGGTCCAGGAGATCACACCAATGGCAATGCCCTCAGAGATGCTGTATGCAGTGGGCATGGCCAGGATGGTCAGGAAGGCGGGGATGCCCTCGCTGGGGTCGTTGAAGTCGATCTTGACTGCGGAGCCCATCATGTAGAAGCCCACGATGATCAGAGCCGGAGCCGTTGCAAAGCTGGGGATGGTCAGGAACAGCGGGCTGAAGATGGTAGCCAGCAGGAACAGCACACCGGTGGTCATGCTGGTCAGGCCGGTGCGGCCGCCCTCGGTCACGCCGGAAGCGCTCTCCACAAAGGTGGTGGTGGTGGAAGTACCCAGCACAGCACCGGCGCAGGTGGCGATGGAGTCTGCCATCAGAGCACCCTTGATGTGGGGCAGCTTGCCGTCCTCGTCCAGCATGTCGGCCTTGGATGCCACGCCGATCAGGGTGCCCAGGGTGTCAAACAGGTCCACGAACAGGAAGGAGAACATGACGGCAAAGAAGTTGAGGATGCCGACGCCGGAGAAATCCGTCTTGAACACCTGACCAAAGGTCTTGCCCAGGGCCGAGAAGTCAAAGCTGACAAAAGCGGTGGGGATCACGCTGTACATGCCCGCATCCGCATTGGGCACATAGATGCCGGTGACCTCGCAGAGGATGCCCAGCACCCAGGTGATCAGGATGCCGTAGAGGATGCCGCCCTTCACACGCTTCACCAGCAGGATGGCGGTGATGGCCACGCCGATGAGGGCCAGGATGGCACCCACGCCCACGCTGTGGAAGGTCTCGCCCTTGAAGTGCTGGTAGGTGACCAGCGTAGAGTCGCTGTTCACGATCAGCTTGGCGTTCTGCAGGCCGACAAAGGCCACGAACAGGCCGATGCCCACGCTGACCGCGCTCTTCAGGGTCATGGGGATGGCGTTGAAGATGCCCTCACGCACATTGGTCAGGGACAGCGCGATGAAGATGATGCCCTCCACAAACACGGCCATCAGGGCCAGCTGCCAGCTGTAGCCCATGGTCAGCACGACCGTGTAGGAGAAATAGGCGTTCAGGCCCATGCCGGGGGCCAGAGCAAACGGGTAGTTGGCCAGCAGAGCCATCAGGGCCGTGCCCACAAAGGATGCCAGTGCGGTGGCGATCAGCACAGCCTCCGAGTCCATGCCGGAAGCCGACAGGATGTTGGGGTTGACCGCAAGGATGTAGGCCATAGTCATGAAGGTGGTGATGCCTGCCATGATCTCGGTCTTTACATCGGTGTGGTTTTCCTTCAGATGAAAGACATTTTCTAACATGAAAAAACCTCCGTTCTTTGGTTGCTTCTGCCGGTTGCGGCGGCAGAAGAGGAACAGGTTTCATTTTAGCACGAATCGTCACAGAATGTCCACAGCTCAGAAACAAAATAATGCGTTTTGGGAAGTTTTTGTCGAAAGAGTACGACTTTATAAGTTGTGCTGCGCATCAATTATCCATGCAAAGAGGACATTTTTCCTGTTTTTGAAAACAACATGACCCCCGGCAGCGTACAGCTTCCGGGGGTCGTAACGTTCTGCTCTGCGCTTACAGATGCAGCACGATCTTTGCAACATTGAAGTAGATCAGCAGTGTGGTGGCATCCACGATGGTGGTGATCAGCGGCGATGCCATCACGGCCGGGTCCACATGCAGCTTTTCTGCCGCCACGGGCAGCAGTCCGCCGATGAGCTGCGACAGCAGGATGGTGCAGATCAGGGTCAGGCACACCACCAGCGCCACCGGGGCGGTCACCTTGTCGAACAGCAGCAGTTTTGCAAAGTTGCACACCGCCAGCGTTGCGCCGCACAGCAGGGCCACCCGGCTCTCCCTCCACAGGATGCGGGGCAGGTCGTGGGGCTGGATCTCGCCCACCGCCATGCCGCGGATGATGGTGGAGGTGCTCTGACTGCCCGCGTTGCCGCCGGCATCGGTCAGCATGGGGATGTACGCCGTCAGCACGGTCACGGCGGCCAGGGCATCCTCAAACCCGCGGATGACCATGCTGGAGAAGGTGGCGCTGATCATCAAAAACAGCAGCCAGGGCGCACGGCTCTTGTACAGGTCCCACATGCTCTGCTTGAAGTAGGGCTTGTCGGACGGGCCGATGGCGTTCATCTTGGCGATATCCTCGCTGGCCTCGTCCTGCAGGATGCTGATGGCATCGTCAATGGTCACGATGCCCACCAGCCGGTTTTCGGCGTCCACCACCGGAATGGCCAGAAAACCGTATTTTTCAAACAGGTGGGAAACATCCTCCTGGTCGGTGGTGGTGGTCACACTGACCACATTGGTGTCCATCAGGTCCCGGATGGGTTCTGCGGTGTCCTTGGCCAGCACCAGCGCCCGCAGCGACACCACGCCCACCAGCTTGCGGCTGCCGTCGGTCACATAGCAGTTGTTGATGGTCTCCTTGTCAAAGCCGTTCTGGCGGATGGCCTCCATGGCCTGCGCCACCGTCATGTCCGGGCGCAGCTCCATCAGCTCGGTGGTCATCACGCCGCCGGCAGAGTCCTCCGGGTACTGGAGCAGTTCGTTGATCATGCGGCGGGTGGCGGGGTCGGCCTGGCTCAGAATGCGCTTGACCACATTGGCCGGCATCTCCTCCACAAGGTCGGTCGCATCGTCCACGCACAGCTCGTCCACCACGGCCTTCAGCTCGGTATCGGTCAGGCCGTCGATCAGCTTCTGCTGGGTGGCAGGGGTCAGCTCGGTGAATACATCCGCCGCCAGGTCCTTGGGGCACAGACGGAACAGCACCGGGAGCTTTTCGGCCGGCAGGTCCTCGAACACGGCGGCCAGGTCGGGAGCCGGCAGGGTCTCCATCACATCCCGCAGGCTCTGGTATTTTTTGGCGTCATCCAGATTCGCCAGCATGGTCTTGAGGGTATTGATCGAAATTTCAGACATAAAAAAGCTGCCTCCTTTTTTACCAGGCGGCAGCGGACACTTTCATTTCCGGGGAAGGCAAACACACCGTGCGTTCTCACGCACAGCCGGGCCGTTCTCCGGCATGCAATAAGGCTGCCGTCTGGTTCTTTGATCGGGGATATAAACTGCCGCTGCTTCCAGCAGGTTCCATGACGACCACCTCGTTTTTCTGTCGTAAAAAGGCACTTTGGCCTTTTCCGCCCATTACTTTACCACGGCCGGAGCCGTTCGTCAACCCCGCCCCGCAAATTTTACAGCTTCTTTGCAGGGCCGCGCGCCTTTGTGCAACTGTACCAACCTCAGCCGTTGTTTTTCGGCAGATTCCACCCTTGTTCCGGAGTCCAAAACCCTCTATGATTATGGTACAGCGTGGCTCTGGGCAGCGGCGGCCCGGAAGCCAAAGCCACCGACGATGTGACCGACGAGGTGCACAAAGACGGCCTGTACAACGCCTTTGTGCACCTCGGCCTGATTTAACACAACCGCTCAACAAGTCAAGAATCCCCCTGCCCGTTCCGGCATCTGCCGGGATGGACAGGGGGATTCTGCATGAAGGAGAAAAAGTGAAGAAAAAGATTTCGGAGATGGTATCGCACAAAAGGCAGGATACCACCGCCACGGTGATACCCTGCCTTTACTTGCTCCTGTTTACCGTTCTGCGTACTCTCGCCGCAGGACTTCCCGTAAACAAAAAACGTACCCGAACCCTTTCTCATAGAGAATCGGGTTCGGGTACGAACTGTATGGTGGAGAATTAGGGACTCGAACCCCAGACCCCCTGCGTGTGATGCATGATGACTTTTCGTTTTTTAGAACGATGATTCGTTAAATTGATGCAATTTGCTACAGATCTGCTACAAACAGCAAATTTAATCTGCTTTTTTCTTCGCACAAAAGCATTCAAACATCGTTCCTTTCCGACGCTCATATGCTCCTTTATAGTCAAAGTCTGGCGGAGTCGGTTTGAAAGTTTTATCTTCTTTTTGACCACTGTATGCTTTCATTTGGAATTCCCGAAGCTGTTCCAAATCAATAGTTCCAACATGTGCTGTTGCATTACTTCCTCCTTTTATTCTCAGGATGTCCTTATTTTCGGTTTTAGACGGTTTTGTGATTCGGCTGTCTCCATACTCGGAGGTATTCGTCTGGATGCAGTAGCAGTGAATATCTCTACTTAGTGATTCAATTATATTGCTATAATAGTTCACATCCTGATTCCACTCGACTGCAATCAACGCATCAATATAGGATTGAAAAATCGAACGATCTCGAATGGATGTAAGCTCAAAGCAGCAGTACACTGTAAACCAAAATCCGTTCCAGCTATACAACTCATACTTTGCATCACATTTAGCTTCAGAACTTTCTATTCCTTCCATAGCTCTTAGATGTAAGCTTTCAATCATCCTTTTTTCTTCAGGTGCAAAATGATTCTTTGAATGGTACAGAATCACAGAGTGCCACTGACCTGTCCACTTTTCTTCATACGGAAGAATCACTGCTGTCAGATTATAAACACAGTTATCCTCAATAATATGCTCTACCCCTGTTACAACTGCCAAATGATTTTTTTCGCAAGTTCTAGCCAGCGTTGGCAGCCATTCTTTTGGAGTACACGCTTCCGGCATTACCAACATATCTGCTTTTTCCCGAACAGCAGTATTCACCAGTTCTGCTATCTGCTGATATCTTCGGTAGCTTCTGTTCGGTTTACGCATAACAGCCTGGTCAAAGTTTGAAATGTCCATTTGGATATTGGCAACGGCTACCCTAATCTTTGAAAAGCTCGGCTTTCCGATTTGAAAAACGGGCTGCTTATTGAGTTCACCGGTTTTTATATTTTCTTCTATAAATCTATTATTTGTCCAACCTTCAAATGGAAGTGGGCTATAGTTCAACTGCCAGCATTGTTTGAAAATCTCCTCGATTTTATTCAAATCTTCTAGATCTTTTTTACGAACAAGATCATACATCAATCTTGCGAGCATCAGATCTGCCGGTTTGATAAGGTAGGGGTAATAGATGTATCTCTGATTTATAATCTTGTTTATTTTTTCTTGAAAAGTTTCTGTGCAGGTTTCTTTTTTCAGAAGCTCCACTACATTATCTTCATTGGTCAGATCCTTTTTCTGCGGATTCTCACCACCACAACTCACTAGTTCTGGCCAGATAACACACAGATTTTTATCCAGCATTTTAGCTTTAAAATAACCTTTCGAACGATTCTGTGCTTTTATCAAAAGTTCTTTCATCTGTTTGCTGAGCAGGCTCTGCGCATCTTCTAACTTCCATTCCTCAAAAGTCTCCCCATCATGAAGTGCCATCGGACGAGCTATGCTGGAAATGAGATGTTCTTGCAGTGCCTCTCGCAATGCATTTGTTACAAATCCGGTATCATCATCCACTCCATAACTTGTTTTATCAAGCGTGTCTATGACAAGGGCAATAAACCTAAGTAGTGCCTTATAGGATTTTTTTACAAATAAGATCGCAATTACTCGTTCCCAGAGTGTATAATTTTCAATTATTGTTTTAGGCGTAAATATTTTATGGATGTCACGGACAAAATTATACTCTTCTCCTTTTGTCTTCTCCGAAATCAGTCCATTTATCCTTTGTAACTTTCCCAGATATTTCGAAAGTGCGTATTTATCAACAGCTATATTGTCCACTTCACGAAGTTTATTCACTCCATGGTGGCTTAGTTCAAAAACCTCCGAATAATCGTCCTCCTGAAACACAGCGTCATCTTCCGGCATCCAGCGAAATTCCGATTTGTTTTTTTCAATGCTATTCTTAAAACAAGTGATCAATGCATCCGATTGTCCACGCTGAAAGTAGAACAACTTAATTTTGCTTGCCTGTAATTGGATTTTCGTGGCGCTTCCCAATGGTTTTGTAAACTCTGGCAAAATACAGTAAGTTCCACATTCGTCTTCTTCTTTTTTGAAAACAGCCCTCGCATTCCGGTTTTCTTTACCCGTCCAGCGTGAATTATTTACCGTATAATATTCAAAGGCCTCATAGAATTCCAGTTTACCATCCTGCGCTTTTTGAGCGATTCGGCTTCCCTTTTCCACCTTTTCCACAAGCAATATATCATCTACATACCGTCCATAGTAAAGTGGATTCCATCCGTCCAAAATTGCTGTATCAAATTTTTTCAGACACTCGTTTGCTAAAACCCCCGATGGCAGAAAACCAATTGGTAATATACGGCGAATCCGCTCTTCTCCGCTATGCTCTCTGCTATGCTCTCTGTAGATTTGTGAATATCTTTTGATCACACAGTACACAAAGTCATTTATCCTGCTCAGATATTCTTCATTGTAGTCAGATTTTCCTTTTACCCTAGTAAGAATCTCCTTCATGAATTTCTCTGATACATCCACGGAGTAGTAGTAGCGCTTAAAATCTAGCGTAAAAATCAGAACATCATCTTGTTGCATACACTTCTGTGCCAAAGTTAATGCCTGATCTCGCCAACTCTCATAATTCTGAAAATACGGCTCAAACAGCGCTGGGGAAAAGGTCGGTTCTTTAGAAAATTCATTATATAGCGTCTTTCGTATACGATTTCCATAGCAATTGGTATAGGATTTATCTAACTGCCATCCTATCATCATAATCCATAGAACGCCAAGAATCATTCCCTCAATCTTCATGTCAATGAAATATTGTATCTCATCAACTTTGACTTGTTTTGCTGGCACTCCACTAATCAAAACGCCTTTTGTTCCGTCCGAACAATTCTTTTCTTCCTTTGTATCCTTAATCTTTTTCGGAAGCAGACGACAGGAAATGCTTTCCAAAATATCTTCTTTTTTCCTTTCCCACTTCGTGCTATCTGACGCTACAAACGCTTGGTGCAAATCCTTCAAGCGTTCCTCTATCGTTATATTGAGAGTGTTTTCCGCTTCCGCAATCCGATCTCTCAAATGGAGATTTGTCTTGTCATAATACGCAGTTGATTTCAATTTTTTATATGATTACTTCCTATTAGGAACACTGTAAATACAAGGCTTTTCGGAGCCTACA
>ENA-ORTN01003644-ORTN01003644.1-human-gut-metagenome-genome-assembly--contig:-NODE-3644-length-10308-cov-21.725836_pt1 | contig 10308 bp, 10 predicted proteins | sample MGYA00242070_ERZ509189 | MGnify/ENA primary metagenome ERZ509189 (study PRJEB26280, sample SAMEA2338821) | human gut metagenome | biome: human gut; feature: human-associated habitat; material: faeces...
TCCTGTCCGGTATCTTGAAATGCCCATGCTGCGGAAAGAGTATGTACGGCAATATCGCCAAGGCGCACAGCAAGGACAAGAAAACACGGTATTATTACTACTGCAAAAATACGGTAACACCTACCGGGCATGAGTGCAGTTTCCGTCTGAATATCGAGCAGACGGAAATCAACAAATTTGTGGCGAAGGTTATCTCCGCTATGGTCAACAATCCACGGTTTGTAGAAGCGATTCAGGCGAAAATCGGAACAGCAGTTGATACAGAAGATATGGAACGGCAGATTGCTGTCCTACAAGGGCGGCTAAAGCAAGCCTTTGGAACGAAAAGCCGCTTGGAGCGTCAGATGGATACCTTGGACATCAATGATGCCCACTATGACAGAAAGATTTTGGACTTGCAGCGCCGCTATGATGAGCAGTATGACACCATAGAGGAAATCGAAGTTCAGATTGGCGAATTGCAAAGTCAGATCCGCAGCATCCAGCAGGAGAAGATTTCCGGAGACAATATCTATCGCTTGTTGCTGGCATTTGATGAAGTCTACCATTCCGCAACGGAAGCGGAGCAGAAGGAGTTTATGAAGGCCTTTATCGAGCGAATTGAGATGTTCCCGGAGAAAAGGAAAGACGGAAGCTGGATAAAGAAGATCGTATTCAATTTTCCTGTGCCTGTTGATGGTGAGGAAGTGAAAGAACTTCCCTTGGAAACTGAAACAACTGTCGAGACAGTCTGCCTTCTGTCAAGAAAAGCCCAATAAATCAAAGGTTTCTGCGATTTTGGAAGAAAAATAGATGTGTGTTTCTGTTTCCGCAGAGTGATGATATAATCGGAGATTTACCCCAGGGGATAGACTTTGGAGAACGGGAAATATACATTTTAGCGAAAGAATACTTTTTCGCAAAAGTAAGTAGGAGGTGTCGTATGGAAGAACATAATGAGCTTGATGTTTTAAGTGAGACAAATTACATTGATGTATTAAAAGATATTCTTGAGACTTTTATGAACGAAGCAACAGATATTGCTGTGCAGGTGATGAATTCAGATATTGTGCAAGATGGAACAGAAATCTTATCACAGGTTGGTGAAGCGGTTTCTGGAGCCATTAAATCGCTAAAGGTTGCGCAGAAAATTGCAAGCATACCAACGGCTTTATATATGAAAAAGTTTGAGAGGTATTGTAAGGGGTTAACAACGATACCTCTGGAGAAAAGGCAAAAATATATGAAACTTCTTGGCAAAGAGAAGTTTAATAAAGAAAGTGTATTTGTGCTTAATGTAATAAATAGAATTGAGGAAAATGAGAAGATTCCTTTGTTTTTAAAGATTCTTAACGCCAAAATGGATGGCTTTATTGATGATAATGAGTACCATAGATTAATGATTTTGACAGATCGTACATTGTATAGCGATTTATTATATTTGAAGGATAATATTACAGAAGACCCTGTTAAATTGAATTCGGATTCTGACTATGGTCTTGCGTCAAGTGGTTTGCTGGTTGCTGCGGGGAATGAATGGGTTGAAGGCATGGATGATGCAGACAACGGTGTCCGATTTAATTATACCTTGGCGGCAAAGAAAATGGCATATATTTTCTTCGGTGTTGAGTGTGCTATGAAACCATCCAATAAAGGTATAACAATTTTAGTTGCAGCTTCGAACGAGGAAGTGGAAGAACAACTCAATGAGCTTTTTAAATAATAATTTTGAAGTATGGGAAGAAATGAGGAAATAAGATGACCACAGAGTTATTAGAGATAATGCAAAAAGATATAAAACGATGTGAAGATGCTCAAAGTTCAAATGAAGGTACGCGTCGTTTGTACCAAGCATTGATTGCAAAATATAATGGAATATTTGAAGGTTTTGAAAAGGACATACCAACCTCTGGAAAGGCAGCTTTTGGAGGTGGAGAGTTTAACTATAGACCAGAGCTGAATGCAATTAAAGAAAAATTAGAGTTACTCATTGTAACAGATAATGACAAAGATCCTCTGTTTAATTTTAAAGTTATGTATGAGGATGATTTGGAGTCGTTGAAAAAGCTATTTCCGATGCTGAAAATAGAGAGACACCAGAATCAGCAAAATTACAGCTGTATAAAGATGTAACTGCAAAGTATCATCCGTATATACCTAAACTTAGCGATGGTCTATATGATTATATTCAGGCATATGCATTTTATGATGATGTGTCTGGAGAATCGTTATTTCATAATCTTAAGCAAGTATATAATAAAATGTTGTCTTTTAAAGCGTTGGGGTATCCTTCACTGAAAGAAACGGTTCCACAGAGCGTCCCAATGGTGCAGATAACAAATACAAACAAAAACAAAGTTGATGTCAATATTTCCTTTAGTGATGTAAGAAAAGAAATTGAGAATATGTCGGCATTGCCGGATGCTGAAATAGAGGAAATTTTGTATAAAATTAACGAATTAGAAAAAATTGTTAAATCTTCAGACCGCAAATCAAAAAAGTGGGAAAATGCAAAAGGAATTGTTAAATGGATTGCTGATAAAGGCGTTGATGTAGGAATTGCATTGTTGCCGTTGTTATTACAGATTAAATAAGCATACATGAATTATTGAGTGAAGCATCCAATGCGTTTGAATACTGGAGATATATTTATGAAAAGCAAGATGGCAGCATCAATATCAACTTTTTAAGAGACTTCCGATATATGTTAAGGAATGTATGCTGCCGAAAATTGTTTGGAAAGTCGTGGGATGAGTACAAGAGCAAAGGATAAACCGATTCCCTTATTTCTAAATGCACATGGCATACTTTCGTAATGTAGTCTCAATGTTAGATTACTACACCGAAAGGTGTGTCACTTGCTAAGTTGATTGAACCGCCGTGTACCGAACGGTACGCACAGTGGTGTGAGAGGTCGAAATATCTCATTCACAAGATGAGATATTTCTCCTACTCGATTTACTTGACAAAGCTACTTGACCCTTTGGTTAGTTCCGAACGCATAGCCCCGGGAGTAATTATTAAGGAGATGAGATTTTATATTGAATGTGATTAAGTAAAGAGCAATCATTTCGATTGTCTTCAGAAATTATAATGATTTCTACCTTTGGGTGATTTACGATTTCAGGCCAGAAAGATTCTGCAGGTTCTTGCAATACCCCTAAAATGGGAGTCTGCCCATCCAAAAGGTTTAGGATTTTTCTCCGAAATAAAGCTGCGTCTGCTTCATGTGGACCAAGCTCATCCATAACAATTAAAGAGCAGTCAGAACACATGGAAAGAATATTGCATCCAAGAAGATCAAAGGTATCGGCAGTGTGTTCATCTGTTTTTCCGCATAAAAACAAAAGATTAGATTTGTTTGGGAGCTCCTTCTCTTTTAGATGGTACATATGAACTGAATACTGATCCTTCAGATAGTTTTTTGTGCGGACAGTCAGGAATCCATCAGAGGTTTTCTTATAATCATCTAATATCTTTTGGATCAATGTAGATTTTCCAATGTGTTTTTTACCAGTTAAAAATATATGTTGAGTCATAGTAAAGTCCCATTTCATTTTATAATAGTTCTATAGTCAGGGCGTATTGTTTTGTTTCGAACATCCCAGAGAATTCTTCCATAAGTGGAATCAGTTATTTCCTTGATCTGCCCATCTTTGTTTAAGTGAGATTGAATCCATTGCATGATTTTATTTGCATTTTCCTGTGTATATTCTTCAGAAGGAAGCATGTGCTCCATGAGGGAATCAATATATTGTTCATCCGGAGTTACCCAGGTTTCACGATGGAGTTTTTCATAGCTTGTTTCAGGATTATATCCAAGCAGAAATAATATATTGAAAAGAGAGAAAAACCATCGCCCATTCCATTGGGGTGCTGTTTGTTTGCCAAATACTTCCTGTAAGATCTGTTCCCTGAGTGAATTTCGTCTGTCAAGATGCGTGATATTACAGCACCATGCCCTGCTCATTTCCATAGATTTTATCAGTCCGTCCATATTGTGGATTGCAGGTGTCATGGAACTGAATACCAAATCAAATGCATGCGTATACCCCGATTTATCAATATCTAATGTCTGAAAATTACATGTATAGAGTATAGCGTTATTTAAGCCTTCATTTTGGATATGTTCCATTCCGTGTTTAACCATTTTATCAGAAATATCCAGCCCCACTACTTTGTGTACATATTTGGCAAATGCAGCAGCAAACCGTCCGGGACCGCATCCAATATCTGCGACATCATAATTTTTTTCAAGAAGTCCTTTGGAATCCAGGTAGTTTATTGCGCTGATGACACGTTCATCACCTTTTTCTTTCTTTTTGCGTGCGTCTTCCCAAAAGTCTGCACGTTTATTCCATCTTTCTATAGCCCGCTCAGGTAATTCTGCAGGCTCAGATTCCTGCAGAGAAATAAAATAATCCAATATAGAGTCCATGTATCATTTCTCCTAAAATGCTTTTGGTGAGCTATTTACCGGTAAACAGATAGTTCGTTCACGGCCATAGCGGTCGTGTGTAGTTATCACATCCATTTCAATATCGTAAACAGATTGTAAGGTTTCAGATGTAATGATTTCTTTGGGAGAGCCGAATCCCATAACCTTTCCGGATTTCATGAGAAGAACTTTGTTTCCCACGGAAAAGGGATGCTCAGGACTATGTGTTGACATAATAATGCAATAGCCCTGATTGGCTAGCCCTGAAATTACTTCCATGAGAAGCTGATGATTGGCATAATCCAGATTGGCGGCTGGCTCGTCCATGATGAAGATTTTTGCAGACTGACAGATTGCACGGGCAATTAAAACCAATTGCCTTTGTCCTCCGCTTAAGGAAGTATATTTCCTGTTGGCAAGAGGCAGGGCATTTACTTTCTCCAAAGCAGCAAAAGCTGCTTCCTGATCAGGCTCTTTTGGGGTTTCAAATGCGGAGAAATGAGAAGCACGCCCCATAATTACTATATCAAGAACTGTATAGGCAAATACAGGGGAATGATATTGGGGAATATATGCAATCATATTTGCCAGTGTTTTGGTTGTAAAGTCACTAATATTTTTTCCGGCTATCTTTATTTTTCCATTAGAAACAGGAAGGGAACCTAATATTATGCGGAACAGAGTGGTCTTTCCGCAACCATTAGGGCCAAGCAGACAAAGCACATCACCATAGTCTGCGCTGCAGCTGATACCCTTTAAAATATCACCATTGCCGTAACCGCCAAAAACATTTTCAATTTCCAGAAGCATATAATTACGCGCGCTCCTTTCGTTTGATGATAAGATAGATAAAGAAGGGGGCGCCCATGATACTTGTGACAACGCCAAGTGGAAGTTCCATGGACAAAAGGGAACGGGAAATATCATCAACAAGTATCAGGTATCCGCCGCCAAGGATCGTACTTGCAGGTATCAGCCTTCTGTAATCAACACCAACCAGTGCACGTGCCAGATGGGGGATCATCAGCCCGACCCATCCGATCAATCCTCCAAGACAGACTGCAGCGGCGCTGAGTAATGTGGAAGCGACTATAAAAATCAGACGATATTTACGCACATTGATTCCTAAACTTTTGGCTTCTTCTTCATCCAAAGTCAGCAGATTGATCTGCCATCGAAAAATAAAAATCAGACTTAATCCAATGATCATTGGAAGAACACTCCAGCAAAAGGATTTGGTTGTGGTTTTGGTTAAGCTGCCCATAAGCCAGAAAGTAATTTGCTGGAGAACATCATTGGGGTCTGCCACATATTTGATCATTGTGACACCGGCATTGCAGAGTGACATGATCATAGTTCCGGTCAGAACAAGACTGAGAGTCTGGGAATGTGCGGATTTTCGGCTGATAAGATAGGATGCGGCTACTGCGGCTACACCACCTGCAAAAGCAGAAAGTTGAATCATCCAGTTGGAAGCTCCGTTTAAAATTGCAAAAGCAGCTCCGAGACTTGCACCGGAAGAAACTCCAAGGATATCCGGAGATACCAGTGGATTGCGAAACATTCCCTGATAGGTTGCACCTGCTACCGAGAGGGAAGCACCAATAAATAAAGCAGACAGAATACGGGGCAGACGGATATTCCAGAATATGGTAACTGCCTGGGGTAAAATATCTCCTTTAAAACCAAATTTTGATAAAAATGCATTTAGTACCTGCACTGGTGTAAGCGGATAATATCCCACCCAGAATGAGAGTACTATAATGATAAACAAAAGTACCAGCATAACCGCCAACAGCAGAACATATCGTCTTTGCCGGGCAGTAGCTGCTTTTTTTTCATTAGCTGTCAGATTCATAATCATTCATCCTTGTAACTTGACTGATCAAATTTACGGTGTTATACTCAGAAAAACCGAATTGTTTTTAAAAACTATTCGCATATACATTATAATACTTAAAAATTGTATAGTCAATTTCAATAAGCGTCAATTATGAGTAATGCGGAGAAAAGAAAGGAGAGAGTCTATGAAAAAGCACAGACAACTTTTGGCTCTGTTTATATGTCTGGTGATGTCAGTCAGTCTTTTAACAGGATATTCTGAAACGAAGGCTGCTACTGAAGAGCAGGCGCAGAGTGGGGAGCAGGATGCCACGCAGGAAACTGCTGAAACCCGTGAGATCACAGACATGGCAGGAAGAAAAGTAACTGTCCCAACAGCAGAAAATATTGAATCTGTTTTTTCAGCGGGTCCGGTAGCTGCAATTTTTCTGTATATGGTTGTACCGGATAAGCTTCTTGGGTGGAATTATGAACTGAATGATGTTGAGAAATCTATTATTCTGGACAAATATCAGGATCTTCCTAATTTTGGAATGGGTGATGCTGTCAATTATGAAGCAGTAATTGCTGCCAATCCTACAATTGCTATTAATAGTGGAAAGATTAATGATACAATGGTTTCTGATTGCGATGCGTTATCAGAAAGCCTTGGAATTCCGGTTGTTGCAGTAGACAATGAGCTTAATAATTCTGCGGAAGCTTTTCGTTTTATGGGCGAACTTCTTGGCGTAGAAGATCATGCAGAAGAGCTTGCTCAGTATGCGGAGCAGGTATTTACTGATATTAATGCACTTTCAGATATTCCAGAAGAAAAGAAAGTCAGTGTATACTTCGGTAATGGAGAGGATTCACTGGAAACTGCACCCAGGGGATCCCAGCATGCACAGATCCTTGATGCCATCAATGCAGTCAATGTTGCAGATCTGGAATTGGGAGATGGATCTCGTGTTCAGATTTCAGCAGAACAGCTTCTTGCATGGGATCCGGATGTGATTGTTGTAAATGGTGAACCAAAGGCAGATAAAAGCGGAAATTCTGCAGCAGAAGATATCCTGAGCAATCCTGATTATGCTTCATTAAAAGCAGTACAGGACCAAAAGGTTTATGGAACTCCGAATGCACCGTTTAGCTGGGTGGATCGTCCGGCAGGACCAAATCGTCTGATCGGTATGCGATGGTTCTCAGCATTGATTTATCCGGAATATATTAAATGTGATATCAATGAAGAAATACATAAATTTTTCGATCTTTTTTATCATGTTGATCTGTCCGATGAACAGTTGGAAAATGTTCTGAAAGGAACTTTATAAAGGTTAGGCATGGACGTGGAAAAGGGCTATACAATAAATAAATGAAAAAGAAACGCTGGTTCCGGTAAATACCGGTTCCGGCGTTTCCTTTTATAATTTTCGGATCATTGCGCTTCCATGCAGATCGCATACAGGATCTGCAAACAGATGGTTTTTCAGACAGAATTCCCCGACCGCTTTTCGACATCCGGAAAACTGTGTACTGTACACATCGTGGATCAGGAGAACTCCTCCGGTGGCCAGGCGTTCATAGAACAGAGGAAGTGCGGCTGCAGTTGGAGCATAGAGATCTGCGTCCAGAGATACAAAACAAAAAGTTTCATCTGTGACATCGGAAAAGGTATCCGGAAACCATCCTTTGTGGATCACAGTACGTGTAGGATTAGGCATAACATGAAGAACAGAGTCAATATCAGTAGAAGAAAAATCACCTGTTTTGGCACGGGACAGATTACCGGAGGCTTCTATTGTGATATCCTTTTCTGAAAAGCCCTCAAAAGTATCAAAAAGATGGATTTTTCGGTCTGGAAAGGCTGCACTGATCAGGGAAGAAAATTCACCTCGAAAAACACCTAGTTCTGCAACATTTCCCGGAATATCCAATTGATAGATCTGCTCAGATAAAAGACGCATAACAGCAACCCGTGCGTCAAACATGCGAAGGACGGAGGGATCACGAAAAGGTCCGTGATAACCTAAGTTTTCCATCTGCTTTATCATAGAATTGCGCCGTTCTTCATCCAGAACTCCCAGGATGACCAGATCCGGGAGAAGTGCTGCTGCAGTATCCGGAGAACAGACTGGAATATTTCCAATATATGATCCGTGTTTATGGGGGTCATTATCAGCAAAGCACAGGAGCTGACAGGGACTGCTGAGAAGTCTTGCGGTCATTTGTCCAATTTGTCCGGCACCAAATATTACAGTTTTATATACTGATTTTGCCATCATTTTGATGTAGCCTTTCTGTCAGCGCGAACCTGGATCATCTGTCCTGTGATGGAGATGGCGATTTCAGCCGGTGTTTCTGCTTTGATCTCCAGTCCTATAGGTGAGATGATACGGTTTAAATCTTGTTCATTAATGTTGTATTCTTCAATCAGACGGCGAAATACAGCAGCTTTTTTTGCACGGCTTCCAATGACGCCTATATAACATGCAGGTGTAGCGAGAAGCTGTGCCTGTACAATGGTATCATAGGAATGTCCACGTGTCATGACGCAGCAATAATCAGCAGCTGTAATAGAAACATACTGGTCCAGATGGTTGAAATCACAAAGTATTGTTTCAACTGCTCCTGGGAAAAGAGCAGGATTTGTAAATTCCGGCCGGTCATCCAGGACAACACAGCGAAAATCAACGCTTGCAAGGATTGGGACAAGCTTTTGTGAGACATGTCCGCCGCCGAATACATAGACAGTTCCTGAGGTTCCAATCTGTTCAGAAAACAGATCATAATCTTCACTGTGATATCGGTGTGGCTTTAGAGACAAAGAAGATAATACAGAAGAAGGAACATTGGCAGTTCCGATGAGACCGCATGCAGGACTGTAAAGGCTCACACCGGAGGTGGTGAGAAGATCGCAAATCAGCCAGAAATCTTTTCGCTCTTCATAGAATTTTTCAGCAGTTTCCGTGATTTCCATAATAATCGGATCGTTATGATCAAGATACTGGAAAAAGGCCGTAACATCACCACCACAGATCATACCAATATTTTCAACATCTTTATGATTCAGCCGGAATTCATGCTCGCAGGATTCCTTTTTTTCAAGAATATCCAATGCCATACATTCAGCACGATATTCTACAGCTCCACCTCCGATGGTTCCGGAAATTCTGCCGTTTTTTCCGACCAGCATGCGGGAACCGGCACCTCTTGGTGTAGACCCTGAGGATGCTGTAACGGAAACAAGTACAAGATCGTTTCCCTCCAGGAATTGTTGTTTTATTGTCTGAAATAATGTTCTCATATAATAAAATACCTCCTAACTAAATTAAGTGATTTTTCTGCTCCAGTTGTGTACGTCTGCCCGCCTGAACTAAAGCGTGATATGGCAGAGTGATTGTATAATGTCCTGCAGTTTGCGGGCTTGTTCTAACTGCTGCTCATGAGCTTTGCGAGCTTCCGGACTTTTGCATTTACTCATGCTGTCGGCAAATCTTTTTTCTATGGTTACACGCTGTGTTTCCTGAATCAGTTTATCAGCCAGAAATACAATAGCTGCTTCATCCAGCGTGGCTTCCAACAGACCATGGTGCTGTGAAATGATCTGGCTGATCTCAGGATAACCTAACTGTAAGAAAAGTTCACCGCCTGTTTTCGCGTGATGCCTCTGAAGTCTGGCAATATCATGCAGAAGTGCACCGGAGCGAACAAGCTTCTGGTCAAAGATATAACCATTGGATTCCAGCATATTGCATAAACAACAGGCAAGTTCAGTAACAGCATCACTGTGAGCTTGTACATGACGGGGCAGAGAAACAGCATTGCGAAGCCTGAGACATAGTCCGTCATTTAATTCAGGATGAGGCAGTATATAACTGGGATCAGAGAAAGAAATATTATTTTTTTCATTCACTTCCAGATGATAGTAAGAGCCGCAGGGCAGACGAAACTGCTGCCTGCTGTACATATCAGAATGTAATGCATGTAAATAAGAAGAGATTACATCTGTATGAGTTACCACTGCAATATCACCTTCAGAAGCGCAAAGAATCTTATGAACTGCCTGCGAA
>ENA-ORTN01003646-ORTN01003646.1-human-gut-metagenome-genome-assembly--contig:-NODE-3646-length-10302-cov-26.012004_pt1 | contig 10302 bp, 7 predicted proteins | sample MGYA00242070_ERZ509189 | MGnify/ENA primary metagenome ERZ509189 (study PRJEB26280, sample SAMEA2338821) | human gut metagenome | biome: human gut; feature: human-associated habitat; material: faeces...
CCGGTATTATTTTACTGGCAGCATCATTGATCCAGGATATTTCCGGAAGCGGAGCAGGCTGGAGAGGTCCGGCACTGATCATTGGTGCAATCGGCATTTTACTGGGAATGTATTTATTCCCGACATTAAAACATCACAGAAGCATCGTTAACTTTATATTTGTATTTCCATTGTTATTTACATTTGTAGTAACAGTTATTATTCCATTATGCCTTGGTGTGTTTTATTCCTTTACAGACTGGAATGGAATCAAGATGACAGGATTTGTAGGATTTACAAACTATAAGGCAATGTTCAATGAACCAAGTTTTCTCTGGTCACTGATCATCACAATTCTGTTTGTAGTTTTGAACATGGTTCTGGTAAATGTAGTGGCGTTTATGCTTGCATTGCTCTGTACCTCTAAGATTAAGGGACTCTCATTCTTCAGAGCTTCCTATTTCCTGCCAAACCTGATCGGCGGTATCGTACTTGGTTATGTATGGCAGTTTGTATTTAATAACGTACTGATCAAGATGACAAATAATATTTCAATTCTGTCAAAGACAAACACAGCTATGATGGCTATCATTGTTGTTTATATCTGGCAGTATGCAGGTTATATCATGCTGATCTATGTAACAGGTCTGACACAGGTACCTAAAGATGTACTGGAAGCATCTCAGATCGATGGCGCAAATGCTGTTACAACATTATTTAAGATCAAGATTCCGATGATCGCAGCTACAATTACAATCTGTACATTCCTTACCTTAACATCTGCATTCAAACAGTTCGATGTTAACATGGCTCTGACAAATGGTACAGGTTCTGTCACAAGTTTCTTCGGAAACTATCTGACAAACGGTACTCAGATGCTGGCTCTGAATATTTATAATACAGCGATCTCCAAGAACAATTATGCACTTGGTCAGGCGAAAGCTATTCTGTTCTTCATTATCCTGGCTGCTGTATCTATTATTCAGGTTAGAATTTCCAATAAGAAGGAGGTTGAAATGTAATGGTTACGAAGAAAACTCCAAAGGTAGTGCTTACAGCTGTTGCGATTGTTATCGCAGCGTACATATTATCTCCTTTCTATCTGGTACTTATTAATACATTTAAGAATGCAAACGGTATTGTTGCCAACCCTGTAAGCTTTGCAGGTGCAAGCTTTGCACAGTTTAAGACAAATATTTCAAACGTTGTCAACAACTCTAACTTCAGTTTCTGGAGTGCATTCGGAACATCTGCGATCATTACAGTTGTTTCCCTTGTATTACTTGCTTTATTCGGCGGTATGGCTGCATGGGTTATCTGCCGTAACAAGACAAAATGGTCTACGGCTATTTACATGACATTTATCGCATCCATGACAATTCCTTTCCAGGTAGTTATGCTTCCTCTGGTTTCTACATTCCGTGATGTAGGTAAATTCCTTGGAATCAATATGCTTCAGTCTATTCCTGGTATTGTATTTGCATACTGTGGATTCGGTGGTGCTATGACAGTATTTATCTTAACTGGTTTTATTAAAGGTATTCCATATGAACTGGAAGAAGCAGCAGCGATTGACGGATGTTCTCCTGAGGGAACTTTCTTCCGTATTATCCTCCCGCTTCTGAAACCGGTTATTGTTACCGTTACTATTCTGAATGGTATGTGGATCTGGAACGATTACCTTCTTCCTTCTCTGATGTTAGGACAGAATGGTAAGGTTAAGACTCTTCCGGTTGCTGTACAGGCGTTTGTTGGTTCTTATGTAAAACAGTGGGATCTGATCCTTACTGCAGCACTCCTGGCAATGATTCCGATGATCATCGTATTCCTGATTGCTCAGAAGCAGATTATGAATGGTATGGTTGAGGGTGCTATTAAATAGGCTTGCAAATACTTTTTTGAAAAGGCTGTCGTTTTCTTCATTTATTTGGAAAGCGACAGCTTTTTAATGATTTCAAAGGGGACGCGAAGAAAAATAAATGTTTTGAACCACGGCTGCGGGGGCAGGAACTCTAAGCCTTTGGAAATTTGCTAAAACCATGCCAGAAAAATTCAAACTCGCTTCGCTCAGACAGTGAATTTTTCTGACATAACGCAAATTCCCAAAGACTAAGAGTTGCTACACCCCCTGTAGATGTGGTTAAAAACATTTATTTTTTTTCGCTGTGAACTGGTTGGTACTGTGAATGATAGTATGGAAGTGCGTTATCGGATATGGAGTGGAGAAAAAACGGAACAGAAACGGAATAGAAAATGGTAGTATAAATTTACTGATATGGGCTTGAAATGTTGGAGGTTTTATAGTAATGTAAGTGATACAACGCTTAAGGCGAAGGCTGTCTCTGGACAGTCTATTTTTGTGAAGAAGGATGAGGAAAAGTTTTATGGAAAGGACAAAAGAAAGGTTATCGTTTCGTAAGAAGTTTATCGGTGACAGGAAGTTTTATATGATGGTTCTGGCTGTGGCTGTTCCGATCATGATTCAGAATGGAATTACGAATTTCGTGAGTCTGCTGGATAATATTATGATCGGGCGGATCGGTACGGAGCAGATGTCGGGGGCTTCCATTGTGAATCAGTTGATTTTTGTCTATAATCTGTGCATTTTCGGAGGGGTATCCGGAGCGGGTATTTTCACGGCGCAGTATTTTGGACAGAAGGATCACGAGGGTGTGAGGCAGACATTCAGATATAAGTTCTGGATGGCTGTGATTCTGACGATTGGAACGATTTTGATGTTTCTGACTGTTGGAGAGAATCTGATCAGTATGTATCTGCAGGGAGAGGGTACTGCGCAGCAGATTGCAGATACGCTTAAGTATGGAAAGCAGTATCTGGATATTATGCTGTTGGGACTGCCGCCGTTTATGATGGTGCAGATTTATTCCAGCACTCTGAGAGAGTGCGGAGAGACTGTTCTGCCAATGAAAGCAGGAGTTGTGGCAATCTGTGTGAATCTGTTGTTTAATTATCTGTTGATCTATGGTGTATTTTTCTTCCCGAGACTGGGTGTGAGAGGTGCGGCAATCGCAACTGTGCTGTCACGTTATGTGGAGGCTGCAATTGTAATAGGCTGGACACACAGGCATACGGAGAAAAATGCATTTGCAAAGGGGCTGTACAGCACGCTTAAGGTTCCTTCGAATCTGACAAAGAAGATTCTGGTCAAGGGTACACCGCTGTTGTTTAATGAGACTTTATGGGCTTCTGCCATGGCGATGCTGACTCAGTGTTATTCGATTCGAGGGCTGAATGTGGTTGCTTCGCTGAATATTTCCAATACCATCAACAATGTGTTTAATATTGTATTTATTGCGCTGGGAGATTCTGTTGCGATTATTGTGGGACAGCTTCTGGGTGCGGGAGATATGAAGAAAGCGAGAGATACAGATAACAAGATGATCGCGTTCTCAGTGATGTGCTGTACCTGTGTGGCAATGGTGATGTTTGTTATGGCGCCGCTGTTTCCGATGCTTTATAATACCAATGATGAGGCAAGGGAGCTGGCGAAGTATCTGATTATGATCACTGCATTCTTTATGCCGCAGAATGCGTTTTTGCATGCAACCTATTTTACTCTGCGTTCCGGTGGAAAGACGATTATTACGTTCCTGTTTGACAGTGTGTTTATCTGGTGTGTCAGTGTGCCGATCGCGTTTGTGCTGAGTCGTTATACAGGGATTCATGTGCTTGTGATTTATGCATGTGTGCAGCTGGCAGATTTGATTAAGTGTGTGATTGGATTTGTGCTGGTTAAGAAGGGTGTGTGGCTGCAGAATATTGTTTCATCATGATAAAAAAATTCAATAACATTTGGCTTGACTAACCGATATACTATAGTGTATTATCAGAAAAAATATTTATATTCTCTTTGCACTGCATTACATTCAACAGAATGCGAGATCAACAGTACAAACTGAGCAGGCGATGCCCGAGATGCTCGAGGGCGTGGGGCCGGGCCGCGCGAAGCGGCAGCAGATATGAAAATTTTCAGACATATCTGTGGGACAGTGTATGTTCCGCAGGTGTGTCTTTTTGTTTTCTGAAAAGTATGTTTTGGAAAGATTTTCTTTTAGAGGGATTTTTTTAGGAGGATTTTCTGAGACAGGTGCAGTTCCGAAATACAAAAAGACCCCTGTAAGACCGCACTTTGATAAGTCACAGAAAGGAAATATGTTTTCTGACTGTGGCGCAATGTATGTGACATAAGAAGAACCTGTAAACTCAAATATAGGAAAGTACAAAAGCTTATATATTTGAAAAGAAAATTTAGGAGGTCCTGGTTATGGAACAGACAAAAAAATTAAACATGACAGCAATGTCAGACAAGACAAACAGTAACACGACAGCTAAGAAGGAAGAGCCTGCATGGGAACATAAGGTGGCAATGAAGGTATCAGGTGTGAGTATTGCAGTAAACCTGTTACTTTCCTTATTTAAATTACTTGCCGGAATTCTGGCACATTCAGGTGCCATGATCTCAGATGCGATTCATTCAGCATCTGATGTGGGAAGTACTTTCGTAGTAATAGTCGGTGTGAATTTATCCAGCAAAAAATCCGATAAGGAGCATCAGTATGGACATGAGCGGATGGAATGTGTATCTTCCATTATTTTGTCCGGGTTACTTCTGGCAACCGGTATCGGAATTGGTATGAATGGAATTGAGAACATTATTAAGAGTACTTCAGGAGCAAGCATTGCAATTCCCGGAACATTGGCACTGATTGCGGCAGTTGTTTCTATTGTAGTGAAGGAGTGGATGTTCTGGTATACCAGAAGTGCTGCGAAGAAAATAAATTCCGGTGCATTAATGGCAGATGCATGGCACCATCGTTCAGATGCAATGTCTTCTGTTGGTGCATTTATCGGTATCCTGGGTGCGAGACTTGGCTTCCCGATTCTGGATCCAATTGCCAGTGTGGCAATCTGTGTACTGATCGTGAAAGCATCTGTAGATATTTTCAGAGATGCTATTGATAAGATGGTTGACCATTCCTGCGATGAGGCAACAGAAGAGAGAATGAGAGAAGTGATCATGGGAGTGAAAGGAGTGAAGGGAATCGACCTTCTCCAGACACGATTATTTGGTTCTAAGATGTATGTGGATATTGAAATCTCAGCAGATGGTGAGATTCCACTGAATGAGGCACATGACATTGCGGAAAATGTTCATCATAGTATAGAGAAGAATTTTAAAAATGTAAAACACTGTATGGTTCATGTGAATCCGGTGAATGAGTAAATAAAAAGCGAGACTGTCCGAAGTATGGTTCTTTCTGAGCTTTGGGTATAGTGTATAAAACATTAGCTGGTATCAATTCGATACCAGCTTGTTTTACAACAAGGCAGAAAGTGAAAAATCCTGATTCTTAGGAAGGAAAGCCAATTTGCATTTTTTCTCCAGATTGACTAATCCGCTTCTACCATATACAATACGTTTGAGGACTTTGAATTTGTTGTTGTTTCCTTCAACAAATCCAGAGTTTACAGAAAGGGATATCGCATTCTTGACCGGAGTGATATCCCTTTTTATTCCATTGCAAAAAGATTCTATCTCACTCGCACCATACTTTTCCAAATATTCATCCAGTTTTGTTTCGTCTTTCCCCAATAATAATGCATGAAATTCTTTGAACATAGTTTCAACTTTTTCTACAACAGGATATTGGATTTTTATCTGATCAATATATTTTTCAATATTGGGGTCACGTTTCGTTTTAGGATTACAGGTCAGGATATATTTGAGCAAATCTGTCCTGGTGATTATTATCACTTCAGGTGGTAATACCCATTCCATAACCGTTTTTGCATTGAACGGAGTTCTGTCTGGAAAATTATTTTTTCCGATAAGATAAATATAGTCTGCAAGATTGCGCTCAGATTCGTGAAATGCTTTTTGACGCTTTATATAAAAATAAATCAGTTCATTGCTACAACCATCAGCCATCATCTTATAAATGACATTTAGCCACGCATTCATAGGTGATTCCCGCTTTTTATAATGATTGGGATGATCCAAACGGGAAATGTCTTCCTGTGTCATGGACAGATACCTCTTTGCTGTCACTGACGATATTCCAAATGCATCTGCTACGTCTTTTAGCCGAGGCTTCTTTTGTTTCGCCCAATACTCCTGTATTTTCCGGATCAATTGCTGTTTTTTTCCCGCATCTCTTTGTGATGCTGGTATTGTGCTGAGTTTAAATTGTGTTTCTTATTATCATAAAACAACTCGTTACCATCCGAATTTCTCGGAGAAGTATTATCATAGTGCAGACTGTCAAGTATAGCATTATCTGGTGTCTTTTCTTTCAATATCTTATCTGGTGCGCTCTCAGACACTTTTCCATTTTGAATGTATAGTTTAGTGGGCATTTCTTCTTTGAAAATGTCTTTCATATATTCAAGAAGGTTTTGCAATAAATGAAACCGGTCAGCTACTTGCATACAATCCGGCAGTATTTCGTTGATAGCAGAAGCATATGCACTTGCCCGGTCTCTGGCAACAAGGCGCACTTTATTATGTGATTTCAACCATTCTTTTAGAGGCTCGCCATCACGTCCATCCAGTAATGCGATCAGATGGTGATCCCTTAAATCGTAAATGGCAGTAGCATATGTCTGCCCTTTTCGGATTGCCACATCATCAACTCCAATTTCTTCCACATCTGGATTATCTATGAATTCGATCCTGTCATACAGACGTTGTATCGTGTCATTACTGATCTGGACGCCGAGCAGCGACAAAACTTTGCTTGCCCCCTCATTACTCAGAAACATTGAAACGGCGAGAACCAATGTATTTAATGCATCTGTACGCACCTGAGAAGCTTTCGCAAACGGGAGATCTTCCATAAAGACCTTGCATTCACACTCAGGATTCTCACAATCATATTTATATACGTTTGCATGTAAGAAAGTCTGTTTACATCGGATAGGGGTATCCTGAAATTTTCTCATGTAAGTAGCATGAAGCTTGTGACTCATTTTTCCGCAAACGGGGCAGCAACAGCCATGTTCTCTTGATTTGATATAGATATGTAAGCTATCTTCATTTTCAACATGGTCATAAACGTAGTGATTTTCATCTAACAGAAAAGAATAATCTTGTGTCGGGAAATACTTCAATCTTTTCATCTTCTTTCATCTTTTGATAACTCCATCATATCACAAATACCCAAATATAAGAAGTGATGAATTGAAAGAAAAAGCAGATACTTTCATATCTACCTTTTCTTGAAATACCCAAAGCTCAGAAAGAGCCCGAAGTATAATCTGGGCAGTCTTTTTTATTGAGTGATCATCTATGTGTTAAAGTTAAGCGAAACTTTTATTTTTTGTTCCTAGAGTGTGTCTGAAAAATCATTCTCGCAATCTGCACGCCCCACTTTGCGGGATATTTCACCCGAATTCAGTTGCCGTAGCCCGCTACGGCGCCCTCATCCGGGCAAAATATACCACAAATTGTGACGCACATCTTGCAGAAAGCCTTTTTCAGACACGCTCTAGGATATGGAAAGCAACTACTATGTATATTTAATGAAGGGTAATTTCAAATGTTTAAAACAAAATTTCATAAATTAATGAAACGTTTCCTCACCGGAATGCTTTGTGCAGGGATTCTGACCTCCCAGCCTGCAGTCACTTACGCTGCCGAGACCTCTGCCACTCCTGAAGCCGGTCATTCAGAAACCTATTCACAGGCCTCAGATATCGATTCTGTCAAAGGATGGCCCACAGGTCCTAATATCGAGGGACAGTCCGCAGTGCTGATGGATGCAGTCACTGATACTATTCTTTATTCCAAGAATGCCAAAGATAAGCTATATCCCGCCAGTATCACTAAGATCATGACCGCTCTTCTGGCCTGTGAATATCTGAATATGGACGATACGATCACCATGTCGCAGGAAGCGGCTTATGGGATTGAGGCCGGAAGCTCCAGCATTTACGCAGAAACAGGAGAGGTTTTCACAGTAGAGCAGGCCCTGATGGCTCTGATGCTGGAATCCGCCAATGAGATGGCTCTTGCTCTGGCAGAAAAAACAAGCGGTTCTGTAAAGAAGTTTGTTGAACTGATGAACCAGAGGGCAGCTCAGCTTGGCTGTAAGAACACCCATTTTAATAATCCAAATGGTCTTCCGGATGAGACGCATTATACCACCGCAGGTGATATGATGAAGATTGCAAAGGCAGCCTGGTATAATCCCAGATTCCGTAAATTTGTGACCACACAGGTTTATGAGATTCCTCCGACTAATAAGCAGTCTGAAACCCGTTATCTTCTCAATCACCATAAGATGATGCCCGGACAGTCTTATGCATACGATGGGGTTCTGGGAGGAAAGACCGGATACACCGATGCAGCGGGAAGTACGCTTGTCACCTATGCCAAGAGAGGAAATTCCATTCTCATTGCAGTTGTGCTGAATTCTACAAACGGTGCTTTTCCTGACACAACTTCTCTGCTGGATTACGGCTTCGACAATTTTGAAAAAGTAGACTTGAATATAGATACCGATCCGGTACCGGCAGTATTTCTCCCATGCGAAAAGCACCTGTTAAAGGACTGGAATAATCTGTGTTCCTTCTATTATATGAGGCATGTGTACGTAACTGTCCCCACAGGAACCGATGTGAGCCAGCTTGTAAAGAAGCAGAAACTTCTGAACAATTCTGTCGGTCCAAAGCGAATTAAAAGTAAATATTATTTAGACGGCCATATGGTCGGATATGGAATGCAATATGAAAAGGAAATCCTTTCAGATTTCCTTCTCAACGCTTCTTTTTAGTTTTCGCCTGAGGCGGAGGACTTCTTTTCTTTCACGAAGTTCCTCTGCTTCTTCTGTATCTGTGAAACGCAATGTCTTCACAGCGAAATATTTCTCATCTTCTGTTTTTCGGATGCGGATCTTGCCTCTTATCAGCCCATGTTCTTCACAATTGGATATGCTGTAATAAACCTTTGGATTATTCATAAACCATCGGAGTTTGCGCTTTGCAGGCAGATGACAGACCGGACATCTGGTGCTGGTCACCTCGCGGTCTTTCATGATTCGCTCTCTTGTGGCAAATTCTCTGGATACATATTTGTCATGATCCGGATAGGAAATATGTATCTCGTCTTTTTTCTTCTTTGGATTCTGGTAAACATCCAGTGACGGATGATTGATGATGATTATGTTATTTATTTTCTCCAGGACTTTCGCTGTATACCACGCATCTGCAAGCGCCCGGTGAAATCCCCTGGATTTCTCTATTTTCAGCTCATCGATCGCATGCTCCAATGCACACCTGTGTGTACCGTCATCATAACTGATACTGTATAGTTTCTGCACATCATAATAGGTCACAGGTCCGGGAAGCAGATCCAGCAGGCCATAGAACTTCATATTTCTCTGAAGTTCCATCACGTCCTGATTTCCCCAGGTAAAAAAGTACCAGTCTTCTCCGCACCAGTCAATAAATTCCCTGACTGCCTGCTCAAAGGGCACTCCTTTCATTAGATCTTTATAATCTACATGAATTACCTCATGGATGCTGTCATGAATCCATTTATAGACCTGTGGTTTGATCAGTCGGTGAAAATGATCCGTTATTTCTTTTTTGCTGTTTACTTTTACAGCCCCAATCTCGATAATCTCAAATGGAAGCCTGTCGTTACGTGTTTTCTTTCCCGAAGGATTCTGATTCCATTCCAGGTCAAAGACAATATAGTTCATTCATCCGGTCCTTTTTGTTTATTACTTTTTCGCATTTATTTTCCACTGCTGATAAACATATTATTTCACAATCTTCAGTTCATACTGTCTGGTTCCCAGACCAATCTTCTCTGCCTGATCCAGTGTTGCCTGCCATTCAATGTTCGGGTTGGAATCTTTGAAATGGTCGTGGTGGCAATGCCAGTCAGGTTTTGCCAGGTGTTCTCCAAGCTGGCTGTTCTCGATCGGAGTTGCTTTCAGACAGGCATCTGCGCAGGCCTGGTCCAGAGCAACCGGGTCAAAGCTTGCAAACATTCCGATATCAGGAAGGATTGGTGCATCATTTTCGCCATGGCAGTCACAGTTCGGGCTGATATCCTGAACAAGCGCTACATGGAAATGCGGACGGCCATGACAGACTGCCTGTGCATATTCTGCCATCTTACGGTCAAGAAGTTCATTCGCACTGCTGTTTGGATTGTATACTGCATCAAAACCGCAGGCTCCGATACAACGGCCGCAGCCTTTACATTTATCATAATCAATGACTGCTTTTTTATTCGGATATGTAATCGCATCACTTCCGCACTCTTTCGCGCAGCGACGGCATCCGCGGCAG
>ENA-ORTN01003664-ORTN01003664.1-human-gut-metagenome-genome-assembly--contig:-NODE-3664-length-10229-cov-5.464616_pt1 | contig 10229 bp, 10 predicted proteins | sample MGYA00242070_ERZ509189 | MGnify/ENA primary metagenome ERZ509189 (study PRJEB26280, sample SAMEA2338821) | human gut metagenome | biome: human gut; feature: human-associated habitat; material: faeces...
GGTGCTTTAGAGCGTGTCTGAAAAATCATTTCCGCAAACTGGGATTCGCAGTTCACGAAAAGCCTTTTTCAGACACGCTCTAGTTGCTATTCTGTGCCGGAAAAATTCTTTACGGATGATGCATACTCGGATGGAGTCATCCGGGTGAATTTTTTGAATTGCAGAGAAAAATACTGGTAGGAGGAATAGCCCAGCATATCGGAAATCTGTGTGTAGTTATATCGTTTCTGGCGGATCATTTTCTGGGCGGTTTCGATTTTCAGACGGCAGAAGTAGTCGATAACGCCGCAGCCTGTTTTTTCATGAAACATTTTCTGCAATTGTGAACGCCCTACAGAATTTTCCTTGCAGATCTGCACAACTGTCAGATGCTCAGAAAGATTTCGCTGCAGGTACTGTACGATTTCCTGGAAAACCTCATCGGTATCTCTGCGGATCATCGGGTGATCGCTGAATGGCTGGCTGGCAACCGGATCGATAGCAGGCGGTGTGCTGTAGCGGCGCTGCAGACTGATCAGCAGTAGTTCAAGTGACAAAAAAATAATCTGTTCACTGCCGAAATCATGAACGGAATTACGTTCCAGCAGGCAGATGTTAGGATTGTTTAATGGTGTATAAAAAGTTTTTCTGGTTTCAGAGATAATCTGCCCCAGATAAAACCGTTCGTTCTGATTCAGAGATACCCGGCAATTTTCAAAGAACTTCATGCAGGGATTTGTGCATTCAAAAGAAACTACGACGAGATTCGGAGAAGTTTCTCCGTCTCCCCGTAATGCATGGAATTCGTTTGGTTTATGAAAAATCATTTCATTAGAAGCAAGAAGGACTTCTTTATCACCCGCGGTCACGAAAAGATTACCGCTGTCGACGAAGACAAATTCCCAAAAATCGTGAGATTCCCCGTCGAATACATAGTCTTTCATATATTCAAAATAGTGAATAGAATAGATCTTGCGGATATGAAGATCTTCCCTCAGAGTAATACTTTCGTAATTTGGCATTCTTGTCACCTCAAAAGTTATGAATACTAACAATACTTGTAACTGTTCAGCATCTTTATAGTTACAAGACAAAACAATTTCCATTATTATAGCATAAATAAAACAAAAGACAAAAGAAATTAGAATCAAAATCCAGGCGGTAGGAGTTGACAAAACTACTTTTTTTTCATAAACTATAAGGCAGAAAGCATGAGAAAAGCGAAGAACGGAAAGAGTATCTGAAAGAGGAACCACAGAGAGGGACAGTCACTGGCTGGAAGCAGTCCCGGGGAATCGTCGGTGAAGTGCATCCGGGAGCTGATACGGTGAAAGAGAGTAGCCGGATCCGCAGGCAGGCGTTAAGGGCAGAAAGTGGAAGACGGATCCGGAAGATACGTCTTCAAAAAGAGTGGAACCACGGATGACTTCGTCTCTTATTGAGACAGTCATCCTTTTTCTGTTTACAGAAAATAAAATGGAGGGGAACAATGAGTTTTATCAGTCATATTAAAGAAGAGTTCCAGGTGATTCAGGAACGAGACCCGGCAATCAAGACACCTTTGGAAGTGCTTTTATATCCGAGCTTTCGGGTGATGATCAAATACAGACGGGCACACAAATTATATCTGAAAGGTCATTACTTTCTGGCACGGTGGATCTCTCAGCGTGCAGCCAGAAAGACCGGGATTGAGATTCATCCGGGCGCTACGATTGGAAAAGGACTGTTCATTGACCATGGAAGCGGTGTGATCATTGGAGAAACTACGATCATTGGCGATAATGTAACCTTATATCAGGGTGTTACTCTGGGGGGAAACGGAAAAGAAACCGGCAAGCGTCACCCGACTCTGGAAGACAACGTTATGGTAAGCGCAGGAGCAAAAATCATCGGTTCTTTCACTGTCGGAGCCAACTCCAAGATCGGAGCCGGATCTGTTGTGATCGAGGAGGTGCCACCGAACTGTACCGTAGTAGGTATTCCGGGACGTGTGGTTCGTCAGAAAAATATGAAAGTACCGAGAACCAGTATGGATCACTGTCATCTGCCGGATCCGGTGCTGGATGATCTGAAAACGTTGCAGAAGGAATACACGGAAGTGACCAACCGACTGCTGGAAGTGGAAAAAGAACTTCGTTTTATCAAAAATAAAAAAGGAGAATAACAAGATGAAACTGTATAATACACTGACAAAGAAAAAAGAAGAATTCGTACCATTACAGGAAGGTAAAGTTACCATGTATGTCTGTGGACCTACGGTATATAACTTTATCCATATCGGTAACGCCCGTCCGATGATTGTTTTCGACACCGTGCGCCGTTATATGGAATATAAGGGATATGAAGTGAATTTCGTATCTAATTTTACTGATGTAGACGATAAAATCATCAAAAAATCCATCGAAGAAGGCGTAAGTGCAGAAGAAGTCTCAGAACGTTATATCAAAGAATGTAAAAAAGATATGGCGGATATGAATGTAAAACCGGCCACTATCCACCCGCAGGCAACGCAGGAGATCGATGGTATGATTGCCATGATCGAAACACTGATGGAAAAAGGATATGCGTATGATGTAAACGGAACGGTATACTTCCGTACCAGAAAGTTTGAAGAATATGGAAAATTATCCCACAAAAATCTGGATGATCTGAGATCCGGTAATCGTTCTCTTCTGGTGTCCGGCGAAGATCAGAAAGAAGATCCGCTGGATTTCGTCCTGTGGAAACCGAAAAAAGAAGGAGAACCTTTCTGGGTATCTCCATGGGGTGAAGGACGTCCGGGATGGCACATCGAGTGTTCTGTGATGGCAAAAAAATATCTGGGTGAGGAAATCGATATTCATGCTGGTGGAGAGGATCTGATTTTCCCGCACCATGAAAATGAGATCGCGCAGAGTGAGTGCTGTAACGGAAAGACTTTTGCTCATTACTGGCTGCATAATGGTTTCCTGAATATTGATAACCGCAAAATGTCCAAATCCCTGGGCAACTTCTTTACCGTAAGAGAAATCGGTGAACAGTATGATCTCCAGGTGCTGCGATTCTTCATGTTAAGCGCACATTACAGAAGCCCGATCAACTTCAGCAGAGAGATCATGGAATCTTCTAAGAATGCTCTGGAACGTATTATGACTGCAGTTTCCAATCTGACACATCTTGCACAGGAAGCAACAGTGGATGTTCTGTCAGATGCAGAGGAAAAACTGCTTGCAGAGATTCCTGTGTACCGCAAAAAATTTGAAGACGCCATGGATGATGATCTGAATACCGCAGATGCAATCTCTGCAATCTTTGAACTGGTTAAATTTGCCAATACCAATGCAAATGATGCTTCTTCCGGAGCATTTGTCACAGCACTGAAAAAGGAGATTGTTGCATTAAGTGATGTATTGGGTCTTCAGGTAGAAAAGAAAGAAGAAAATCTGGACGCTGAGATCGAAAAAATGATCGAAGAACGTCAGGCAGCAAGAAAAGCCAGAGACTTCAAACGTGCCGATGAGATCCGTGATGAACTGCTGGCACAGGGAATTATTCTGGAAGATACCAGAGAGGGCGTAAAATGGAAACGAGCATAACATATCTGAAAGAACAGTTTCAGTTGAAGGATCCGGATATCCGTTCTTACTCTCCGCTGACACTTGCCTATATCGGAGACGGGATCTATGAGTTATATATCCGCACCATCCTGATCAAACAGGGCAACTGCCAGGTGAATAAGTTGCATAAACAGGCAAGCCGGTTGGTAAAAGCTCAGGCACAGTCGGAGATGGTGCAGGTGCTGGAGCTACATTTTACCCAGGAAGAAGAAGCAGTCTACAAGAGAGGTCGAAATGCAAAGTCCTACACTACAGCGAAGAATGCAACTACAGGGGATTATCGCCGTGCGACGGGATTTGAGGCGGTTATGGGGTATCTGTATCTGACGGATCAGTACTGCAGAATGATCGATCTGATCAAAATGGGATTGGAGGCACTGAAAGATGGAAAATAAAATCGAAGGAAGAAACGCGGTTTTAGAGGCATTACGCGCGGGAAAACCGATTGACAAATTATATGTTCTGGATGGATGTCCGGACGGACCGGTGAGAACCATTATCCGGGAAGCAAAAAAAGGCGATACGATCATCAATTATGTAAAAAAAGAACGCCTGGATCAGTTATCTGAAACGGGTCATCACCAGGGTGTTATTGCGATGGCGGCTTCGTACGAGTATGCTACAGTGGAAGATATTCTGGAAAAAGCCAGGGAAAAAGGGGAAGCTCCTTTTATTTTCGTACTGGATAATATCGAAGATCCGCATAATCTGGGAGCTATGATCCGAACAGCGAATCTGGCAGGTGCACACGGTGTAATCATTCCAAAACGAAGAGCAGTGGGGCTTACCCCGACTGTTGCCCGTACTTCAGCAGGGGCAATCAATTATACACCGGTTGCAAAAGTAACCAATTTAAAACAGACCATGGAACAACTGAAAAAAGAAGGCATGTGGTTTGTATGTGCAGATATGGATGGTACGCCGTATTATCAGATGGATCTGAAAGGACCGATGGGTCTGGTAATCGGAAACGAAGGAGAAGGAGTCAGCAGATTAATCAAAGAAACCTGTGATTTTGTAGCCTCGATTCCGATGAAAGGAGATATTGATTCCCTGAATGCTTCTGTGGCAGCAGGGGTTCTGGCTTTTGAGATCGCCCGTCAGCGTGGATAACAGTGAGGAAAACAGGATGAAGAAATATACAGAGTACACAGACGAGGAACTGGTGGAACTGCTTCGGCAGGGGGATACAGAGGTTATGGATTATCTGCTGGAAAAATACAAGTTTGTTGTACGCCAGAAAGCCCGTGTTCTCTATCTTGCAGGAGGAGAAGCGGATGATCTGATTCAGGAAGGAATGATCGGACTCTTCAAAGCGATCCGGGATTATCGCGGGGATAAAGAGGCTTCTTTTTATACGTTTGCCCAACTGTGTGTGGACCGGCAGATGTATAATGCCATCCAGTCATCCACCAGGCAGAAACATCAGCCACTGAATTCCTATATTTCTATGAATGGAGAAGAATGGGAAACACAGATGGGCAGTAAAACAGAACAGAGTCCTGAGACAATCATTATTGCACAGGAAAATGCCGTGCAGATGGAAGAAAAAATCAGAAAACAGCTAAGTACTTTTGAAAATGAAGTTCTGACACTTTATCTGGATGGAAATAATTATCAGCAGATTGGTGAAAAGATGAACAAATCATCCAAGTCCATTGACAATGCTCTGCAACGAATCAAGGGTAAGGTCCGGGAGAGTCTTGGCAGGAAAAAATAAAATATTTAAAAAAATCTGAAAAATATGAAAATTATGCTTGACTTTTTCCGGAGCTTTTGCTAAACTATCTAACTGTAGCGGACAGATAAAAACGCTGCAGATGCTGATGTGGCTCAGAGGTAGAGCACTTCCTTGGTAAGGAAGGGGTCACGGGTTCAATTCCCGTCATCAGCTTACAAAGCTCCTTGAAGTGATTCAGGGAGCTTTTTTGACTTACAGGAATTGTTTTCTGTAAAGCAAAAATGTTTTTATGAAGATCCGGTAAAGGATATAACGGGGAAAGAAAGGAGAAGATATTTTATGGTAAGAAAAACAAAGGTAGCAGTCGTAGAACATCCGCGTGGAGGAGAAGGCAGTGTGGAATTTCACCACATTGTATCTGAAGAAGAACTGAACGGACACGGTTCCATGTATGCCATGGCAGTACTTCGTCCGCACAGCAGCGTTGGCTGGCATCAGCATGTGGGGAATACAGAACCTTATTTCATTTTAAAGGGGAAAGGGGTATTTGTGGACAATGATGGTACAAGAACAGAGGTAGGGCCTGGAGATGTATGTGTGATTGAAGTGGGACAGAGCCATTCTCTGGAGAATCCAAATGACGAAGAACTGGTATTTATGGCGTTAGTTTACAATGCATAAACAGACATATCGGTACGAGGCAATCAAATATCCGTCTAACGAAGATGTGTTTTTCAATGTCCTGTGGCACAACAGGGATTACACTGCACCTCACTGGCATAACGGGCTTGAGATTCTGTATCTGCTGGAGGGAAGTGAAGACTGTTATCTGGGAGAGGAAGAATGCATCCGGATGAAAAAAGGAGATTTTCTGGTAATTAATTCCCGGGTGGTACACAGTGTTCAGTGTCCACGACAGTGTAAGGAGATGCTGATACAGATCCCTTATCCGATGATGAAACGGTTTATTCCTCAGATCGACGGGCTGGAATTTGTCTGTGAAAAGATCACCGGAAGAAAGCACCGGACGGATACTTTCATGGTGGAGAGAGCACTGAGTGCTCTTGCAGAACTGCATCCTTTTCGGTCGCCGGAAGAAACTCTGGAGTTCTACAGCCGGATGTATCATCTGTTGGCTGTACTGGTAAAAGACTTCAGCGTATCGGTTACTTCTGATAAGATGGAAATATCAGAAAAATATATGGAACGACTGGGAATGATCACTTCATATGTGAAGGAACATTATACGGAAGAAATTTCACTGCAGGAGATCGCACGGCTGGTTTCTCTGAATCCGGATTATTTCACCCGATTTTTTAAGAAATATATGGGCATGACATTTCTGGATTATGTGAATTCGGTGAGAATGGAACATGTTGTCAGAGATTTGCAGAGAACAGATCTGAGTGTCCAGAAGCTGCTGGAGATTCATGGTTTCACTAATTATAAATTATTTATGAAAATGTACAAATCCAGGTTTGAGAGTACACCGGGAAAGATGCGAAGATACCGGAAAGAACAGAAGATAGAAGATTAACAGACGAAAGAGATCTGCCGGCAAAGAACCGGAAGATCTCTTTTAAAGTTGCGTTGCATATCAATAATTGATCCGGTGGATCAATTTTGATTTCCTCCGGGAAGATAGGACGGTTGTAGTTGTATGGGGATGTGGTTACTGTGGGGAAACTTTGCTCTGATCGACTTTACGTTGTGGGTAAGTTCGATTATAATGGAAAAAGGTAACTGTTCAGTAACTTCACAGTTATGAGCAAAAATGCATTTAAAATCACCTTCGGTGATGGCATTTTTGCTTGTATGTCTCGGGATTTTGGCATATTTATGCCAAAACACCTCGCGGGATAATGGCTACTGAATAGTTAAGGAAAAAGATCAAAGGGAAATATGTGGGGAAAGAAAAGGGGAGAAAGAAATCATGAGTGAAATAACAGAACAAAATCAGGATCGGCTGATCATCGTGATTCCGGCATATAACGAGGAAGAAAACATAGAAAATGTAGTAGCACAGTGGCATCCCATCGTGGAAAAAACAGGAGGGGACAGTCGACTGTTTGTCATCAATGACGGAAGTACAGATCGGACGCAGGAGGAACTGGATCATCTGCAGGGAAAATATCCGCAGCTTCGCACGGTAAAAAAAGAAAACCAAGGACACGGTGCCACTATTTTATATGGCTACCGCTGTGCGATTGCGGAAGGGGCAGATTATATTTTTCAGACAGATTCTGATGGACAGACTCTGCCGGAAGAATTCTGGAAGCTGTGGGAAGACAGGAAAAAGTGTGGGCTTTTGATTGGAAGCAGAAAAAGAAGACAGGACGGCTGGCAGCGGATCTTTGTGACACGGGTTCTTCGACTGGTGATCCTTGTAACATTTCACTGCTGGGTGGAAGATGCCAATACACCGTTCCGGCTGATGCGGGCTGCAGAACTGGAAGAAGTTTTAACAGAGATCCCACCACAGTATTTTCTGGCAAATGTACTGATGACGGTGCGATATACAAAAGAAGGACGGCGGGTAATGTATTATCCAATTACATTCCGTCCGCGACAGGGTGGAGTCAATTCCATCAATATGAAAAAAATTGTAAAAATCGGTAAAACAACACTAAAAGACTTCCGGAAGTGGGGAGGTGCGAAACAGTGAATGAGAAAAGAAAGGGAATATGGAAAGCTGTTGTACTGACGGTGCTTTTTATGAGTGCACAGGTCCTGTTAAAAGAGGACGGAAAAGTATTTGCTGTCTGGTGGCTGACCATACTGGTGCTTGGATGGTGCAGTTTTCCGCTTTGTCAGTATCTTTTTTCCGGATTTCGTGACAGAGGATATCTGGTGACAAAGATATTCGGTATTGCAGGTGCGGGATTTCTGATGTGGCTGGGAGCAAGTACAGGAATTGTGCCGTTTACGCATGTGGGCTGTCTTGTAAGCACAGGTGTGCTGGCAGCTGTCTGCTGGGGTGTCTGGATTGCGCTAAAGAAACAGAAGATAAAAGACAAAATGTCCTGGAAATTTACAACTGAATGGTTCCAGACAGTGCTGGATGATGAACTGGTATTTATCTTATTCTTTCTTCTATGGACTTATGTGGCAGGATTTCGCCCGGCAGCGTACGGAACAGAAAAGTTCATGGACTATGGGTTCATGATGGCGATGATGCGCAGTACCACACTTCCGGCGAAGGATCTGTGGTATGCGGGAGCAAAAATCAACTATTATTATGGCGGACAGTATTTTGCTGTATTTTTAACGAAACTGACCAATACGCAGGTGGCACAGACTTACAATCTGATGCGGACACTGGTGGCAGGGTTTTGTTTTTCCGTTCCGTTTGCTTTGGTACGCCAGATGGTACTTGACAGCTGGAAAAGAGAAAAACCGGCACTGCTTGGCGGTGCCCTTGCGGGGGCAGGGGTATCTCTTGCCGGAAATATGCATTATGTGGTGATCGGAAAACTTCTTCCGTGGATCCGGGAGATCTTTCATCTGCCAAAAGGGGATTATACTTACTGGTTTCCGAATTCCACCCGTTATATCGGCTATTATCCGGCGGGAAATGATAAAACGATTCATGAATTCCCTTCCTACTCCTTTGTTTTGGGTGACTTACATGCCCATGTGGTCAATCTGATGTTTGTGGTGGCACTGATCAGTCTGGTTTATGCGATGATGCAACATTACAGCGGAAAAAATGCGCTGCAGGCGGAGGTGACAGGAAACAGGAATTTTTATAAAAACCAGGTAGCGGCAGCTCTGACAGATCCCTACGTGCTGGTGTTTGCTTTTCTGATCGGTATGTTTCACTGGACGAATTACTGGGATTTTGTCATCTACTATGTGATGGGTGGCATGGGAGTAATCTGGTGCAACTGCCAGAACTATAAAGAACTGGAAAAACCGCATCGTATGAGAATGACGATGGGAATCAGCCTGCTTCATGCGGTATGGGTATTCTTACTGGCAAACATAGCTGCACTGCCGTTTACTTTGCAGTTTCAGAGCATGGTCAGTGAAGTGGCACTTGCACAGAATCATTCCAGACCATATCAGTACTGGCTGATCTGGGGACTTCCGGTCATCGGGACAGTACTTTTTTTCTGGTGTGTGAAACGGGAAGGTGCGAAAAAAGCGGATGCTTTCGGTGTGTTGCTGGGGATCTCGGCTCTGGGGCTGATCGTGATCCCGGAGATCGTTTATGTGAGAGATATCTATGAAAAAGAATACGCCAGATCCAACACAATGTTCAAATTGACCTATCAGGCATTTACGATGTTTGGAATCTTATTTGGGTATGCACTGATCCGTCTGTGGATGGAGAAGAGGCATGTGATACGGAAAATTCTGACCAGCATGGTGTTTGCCTGTTTTGTGGGCTGTTGTTTTTATACGGTAACTGCTGTGCATGCATGGTTTGGTCAGGTGTGGAACCCAACGCAGTATCAGGGACTGGATGCCACCGCATATCTTGAGACAAGTTTTCCGGAAGACGCTGCGGCGATCCGCTGGCTCAATGAACATGTTACCGGCGATCCTGTGGTTCTTGAGGCAAATGGAGACAGTTACAGTGACTATGAACGGGTGTCCGCGATGACGGGACTTCCCACAGTGCTCGGCTGGTATGTCCATGAATGGCTGTGGCGAGGCGATACCGGGGCGCTGAATGAGCGTGCACAGGAGGTAGAGGCTATCTATACCTCGACGAATCAGGAAGAAGTAAAAAAACTGCTGAAAAAATATCAGGTCAGGTATATTTTTGTGGGCGCGAGAGAACGGGAAAAATATGCGGCACTGAACGAATCCATGCTGCAGTCGCTGGGAAATATTGTATTTTCCGACGAACAAAGCCAGACTTATGTGCTGCAGGTTGCATTTTCGGGGCAGTAGGCTATAATAAAAAGGCTGTAACTGTTCAGTACCTTCACAGTTACGAGCCAAAATGCATAAAAAATCACCTT
>ENA-ORTN01003668-ORTN01003668.1-human-gut-metagenome-genome-assembly--contig:-NODE-3668-length-10216-cov-7.689991_pt1 | contig 10216 bp, 8 predicted proteins | sample MGYA00242070_ERZ509189 | MGnify/ENA primary metagenome ERZ509189 (study PRJEB26280, sample SAMEA2338821) | human gut metagenome | biome: human gut; feature: human-associated habitat; material: faeces...
TCCTTCCGCTCTCTCATGACGGCAAATTCTTCCCCGTCCGGCTCTGCATTGAAATCACCGGCAAGGATCACCGGTGCTCCGGCAAACAAAACTGCGTCATCCATTTTCTTTAAGATCTGGGAGAGGCCCAGGGTTCTGGCCTGTACGCCGAGATGATCCAGATGGATATCACACAGACGGAAAACTTTCTTTTCCTGAAGATCTTCCAGCACGACTTCTGTACACACCCGGGGGCAGATGGACTGTTCTTCATATCTGCTCGCCGGCACATAGGGGGTTGGGGACAGCCAGAAGGTTTCCATATTGATCAGGTTCAGACGGTCGGTACGAAAAGCGACGGTCATCTGCTCGTCTTCCAGGGTCTCGCTTCTTCCGCAGCCGACTACAGTATACTCCGTCAGGTTCTCTTTCAGCCATGCTGCCACATGGGGAAGCACTTCCTGAAAGCAGATCACATCCGGTTTCTCTTCGGTAAGTTTCTTTAAGATCACAGGTTTGCGGAACCGAAAACTGTTGGCTCCATCCTGGTCATAATCACATCGTATATTAAAAGTCACTAATTTTAACATATTCTTCCTCCTGTATGTCCTTTTTTCTGTCGTAACTGTTCAGCACTTTCACAATCTAGTACATCGTTTCGTAAATAACTGTATCATTCACGCAGGATACGGATTCGAGTGTGCAGTTAAAAAAACGTAGGCGTAGCGGGCTACGCTGAGGCTTTTTAAACTGTGCAATCGGATTCGTAGACAAGTAAATGATACAGTTATTTTGAAAACGATGTACTAGTTACTTTCTATCATCAAAACCATCAGAACAGCCACAACCAGATCGGCTGTGTCCATGCCTTCTGTCCCCTGCTGTTCTTGATCGTCACTCTCACATACTCCTCATCTCCGTTTAACGCAAAGCTCCCTTCGGTCAGACAATCCCCTTCCTCGCTGAACAGACAGTCTCCCCGGTGCGGTGTCTGAAAATAAATATGCTGACACGGATCACAGGTCACATGTGCAACTCCGTCTTCCACATAAAAATCATGGAGCAAAGGTCCGGAAGATGCATAAAAACTTCCGTCTTTGATCGCCTCGAGGATTCCCCTGTGGGTAAATTCTTTCGTCTTTACCATGATAAATCCCCCCAGATCGTGTTCCCCGATATTATGAGCATCATCCGTAGCAAAACAGAAAATTTTATTTCTTACAAACAGAAAATGATCAAAATACGTCTCCGAATTACCGTTGTTTCCGAAAAATTCGGAACCGTGGTTGTAGATTTCCATACCGATCATACCCTGCAGATATTTGATATCGGTAGAATCGATTTTCGACCAGTACGGGTGACCATACAGTGTTACATTTCCTCTCTGTCCGAAATATTCGATGATACGCTCCGCTGTTGTCAGCACACCGTTTCTACGTTCTTCTTCAAAAGTATAATGTTCCGGTATCCGGTTTGTCTCCGGCAGACCGAAGCCTACCAGATGATGATCCTTTCTTCCCGGCAGCTCAATATCCAGCTCCGTTCCCGGAAATACCAGAAAATCATCCCGGTTCAGTTCCGGATGAATCCCGTAAACCCAGTGATCTGTCAGTGCCAGAAAATCATATCCTTTGCTGCGATAATGTTTTGCAGTCTCTGCCGGCGTATGCACACCGTCTGACCAGGTCGTGTGAGTGTGAAGATTTCCTTTTTTGTAAGTTCCTTCTTTATACAGCGTTCTTTTTTCCATGTGACTCTCCTTTATTTTCCAGTTTCGTCAATCTGTCCGGCGTCAGTTTCATCTACTTTCTTCCGTCTTTGCGACCATTATAGCAAATCTGTTTTTTCCCTATAATGTACAGAACTTTTAAAATAACTGGACTTTTCTACGAATTTTTTCAGACTATTGACATCGGCAACCTGTCTGCGTATTCTGAGAATACACAGTCGGTATCGTACCGGCCGCAAGTACAGAAAACCTACAAATGAAAATGGAGACTACTATGGAAGAGATGAAAACCATTTACCAGGTAGAAGGAAAATTATGCAAAGACTTTATCGGTCAGATTTCCTACACCGTCTGCCTGGATCAGACTTACGAAGAACTGGATATTGAATTTTCTTTTGGACCGCAGCACTTCCGCCCGGAAGATGTGACACCGGAACTGAAACAGCGCCTGCTTGACTACTGTAAAAAAGAATATGGTATGGAAGAAGGCACACCGGAGGAATGGGAAGATGCCGTGTATCACGGTATGAAAACCGAGATTCATACCATGGCAACCCTGAATGATACCTTCATCGGCAACATTCACAGACAGCTGACAACCCGACACATGCATTTTACCGCAACAGAAGCTACCGAAGGATGTATCCCACAGTCAACCATCGAGGGTGTATTAAAAGTAACCATCCTGGTATTTTCCGTACTGCTGGATAACACCAACTACCAACTGACGGTACGCGCACGTTAAGGGAGGAACTTTTTATGTATAAAAGACTGGAATTACACAATCATACCAATGAATCCGACGCAGTATTTACCTGCAAAGAACTGACGGACTTTATGGTGGCAGACCAGGTGGATGCCTTCGCCCTGACTGATCACAACACCATATCCGGACATTGCAAAATTAAAAATTATCTGAAAGAGCATCCACAGCCAATCGCCTTTATCCCCGGCATGGAATATACCACTTATTACGGACACATCCTCTGTCTGAACCTGACCGAGTATGTGCCGTGGGAAAATATCAACAGACACAAGCCGGAACTTCTCTTCCGTGCTGCCCGTAAAAAAGGAGCTCTGGTCGGCGTGGCACATCCATATTCCTTCGGATGGCCGTTCGCACAGGGCTGCCGTTTCGAGATGACGGTCACGGATTATTCCTGCTGTGACTTCATCGAGATCTTCAACAACCCGGAACCGCTTCATGAAGTCAATGAAAAAGGAATAAAACTGTGGGAAAATCTGGTGCTTTCCGGTGAAAAACTGGCTGCTACCTGTGGCATGGATCTTCATGGGAACAGCACCCTGCACGGACATTATTCCACCTACATCCAGGGTGAACCTGACGGCGATGTCTGCCGGGAACTCTCCGATGCGATCCACAACCAGCGTACCTGGGTATGCAAGGGACCTCTGCTGGAAGTACATAACGATGGAGAAGCACTCACCTTCACCATCCATCAGACCGGAAAACCGGGATACGAACCGCTCGCCGAGAACGATTATAGAGTCACTCTCCGCACACAAGATCAGGTTATCACCTGCGACGTATCCGACCGGATCCCGCTGGCTTCTTTTTCAGAGCATGCGATTATTATCCCGATGCTTTTCGAGAAAGAAACTATTATCGAAAACCTCGTATGTACAAGCCCCGTGATGCATCTGTAAGACAGCATAATAAAAAAGCTCCCTGATGAGGTGACCCCAAAAAGTTAGACTTTTATTGCGTAACAGATTTTGTCTGTTACGCATTTTTTATGCAGCCAAGAGGCTAAGCCTGTATTGAACAGGACTCATCCATCCTAGTCTCTCTTTAATTCTTTGCTCATTATAATATTTTATATATCGTTCTATTTCAGATTTCAATTCTTCAAAACTATAATATACAACACCATAGTAGATTTCTTGCTTGAGTAACCCAAAGAAATTCTCCATGACCGAATTATCATGGCAATTCCCTTTTCTCGACATACTTTGAAAGATACGTTCCTCTTTTAATCGTCGTGAATAGGCTTTCATTTGATAAGCCCATCCTTGATCTGAATGAAACGTTCTTCGATATGGACAATCAGATGTTATTTTGATTGCCTTTTCCAAAGCTACCAGTACATTTTCAGCAGAAGGATGCTTATCAATCCCAAAACTTAGTATTTCTCCATTGCACATATCCATAAATGGATCGAGATATAATTTGTGCATTGTCATGTGCCCCTTAGAATCCACCTCATAGTATTTAAATTCTGTTGTATCTGTTGTGATTTTCTGACGAGGTATATGCGTGTTAAATCGTCTACGAATTCTGTTAGGTGCTATAGTTCCTACCTTTCCCTTGTAAGAACTATATTTACGGCTCTTTCGTGTAAATGAAGTGACCTGTAGACCAAGCTTCTGCATAATTCTTTGAACCTTTTTCTTGTTAACAACAATGTTTTGGTTTCGAAGTTCTCCCAGTATACGACGGTAGCCATAGTCCTTATGAGATTTCCTAATTTCAAGAATTCTTTCTTCGAGTTCCTTGTCAGGATTTTCTCTATCAAATCTTTTTTGCCAGTACATATATGTTGCTTTAGGCATGCCTGTGTATGAGAGAAGGTCTTTTAATTTGAATTGTCTTCGGAGACTACTGATGATTCGAGCCGTTCTCTCATTTTGGCGTCGTCCTCTAAACGCAGTCTCCTCAGTTCTTTTAAAAAGGCATTCTCTATTCTTAGCTTAAGAAGTTCATCTTCTAATTCTTTCACATGTTCAGCACTTGTATTAGGAGTATTCTCTTTCACATTCTGAGAAATTTTGTTGCATACAGAATTATCCAAAGTTTTTTTCCGACCTTTCTTCCGAGGCCTTAACCCGTCGGGGCCAGCTACTCTGAATGCTTCAACCCATCTACTAATCATAGTATAATTGGTGATTCCATTTGCTAATGCCAGTTCCTCATATGAGACCTCGTTTGATAAATAAGATTCTACCATATGAAGCTTGAATTCAAAAGAATAATTATTCTTCTGTCTACTTCTTTTTAAACCTTCCTCACCAAACTCATTATAATTATGAATCCATTGTCGAATCTGTCTAGCACTTTTAACATTATATTTTTTGCTAGAGCGTGTCTGAAAAAGGCTTTTCGTGAGCTGCGAGTTCCAGTTTGTGGGAGATTTTATCCGAATGAGGGCGGCGTAGCGGGCTACGGCAACTGAATGAGGGTAAAATATACCGCAAAGTGGGGCTTGCAGATTGCGGAAATGATTTTTCAGACACGCTCTAGTGCTTTTGAACCAACACCTAAACTTAGATGCTCTAGAACAATTTTTTTCTTGAGCTCAAAGTTATATTTTGCCATAAGAAAACCGACCTCCAATAGTTAGATTTTTTGGTCTAACTTCTGGGGGTCGGTTCATGACAGGGAGCTTTTTTATTATGCTGTCTTATTTTTCATTTTTTGCTGGGATATTCCGTCTGTTGCAAGAATTTCTTTCTTCCCCAGCACGCACACCACCAGCGCCAGGAATGTCATCACTACCCAGCTTCCTATCGTCACGTTCCAACCTTTCTGTTCTACCAGAACACCGATCGTAAACGTGGATACCGCCGTTCCCACATATGCCATACCGTTCATAAAACCGGACACCGTTGATACCTTTCCGATCGCCTCATAGCGAAGTGGGAAAAAATTGACAAATATCGTGTTAACACCCATCATAGATGCCGTTGTCATCGCAAACAGTACAATGGTCAGGATCATCGAAGTGTCTTTTCCGATCCAAATGCCCGTCAGAGCCAGCACTGCGAGCAGAAACAGCCATACAGCTGCAGCTGTTTCTTGTTTTTTGCATTTCTGATACAGGTACTGCGCCAGATAAGCCCCTGTCAAATTGACGATCGGAAGCATGGTTGTCACCAGAATGGAAAATGCCGGAGATGTGAGGAAAGTCTCCGTAATATACGTCGGAACCCATGTCGTCACTCCGTCCTTTAACATGCCGTGGATGATCACCGGGAATAATACCATCAGGATACCGAAACCAAGCCATGCCTGTTTTCCTGTATTTGCCGTTTTCGCAGCTGTAGATTCATCGTTATCCACATCTGCCGTTTCTTCCTCCGGGTCTTTTCCACATTTTTCAATCTTTTCAAACCCAATGATCCAGATAACTGACATCACACACAGACAGATCGCTGCCGCGCCGAACACGGCTCTCCATCCGATCAGCCACATCACAACTGCCGCCAGCAGATACGAAGCCAGCGTTCCTACCACCTGTGAGGATACGATATTGACGCAGAACTTCATCTTCTGTTCCCGGCTCACCATCTCCGCGAAGATTCGAATCACCGGTGGCCAGATCATTGCCTGTGCATACCCGTTGATCCCCCAGACCACTGCCATCGCTCCGAATCCGCCGACAAATCCCATGCACAGATTCGCCCCTGCCGCGATCGCAAGGCCGACAAAAATCATCTTTCCCGGGTGAAACCGGTCACCCAGCATCCCGTTACAGAACTGTCCGATCCCGTAAGCGAAGAAATATACCATACTGATAAATCCTGCCTGGCTTTTCGTCAGAACTGCCTCCTGAATCATCGCCGTCATCGCTGACGAATAATTCAACCGCCCGATATAGGAGGTAAAATAAGCAAACCAGCACAGCAAAAACAACAGCTGCGCATCTCTTGAATTATCAATTTTTCTCATTTGTTTCATAGTTTCTTTTCCCTTTCCCTCTCTCATGGAATTTTCTTCTCCATGTTTCCCCACTATATCCCTTTCTATCTCTTCTGAAAATAGAAATAACACCGTTTTTCAGTAGATAATTCTACGAAAAACGATGTTATTTTTTAAATCTTTTTTTATTTTCTGCTCTCTTCCCGATACTGTAATGGCGTCATTCCCAGATATTTTTTAAATACCCGGAAGAAATACTGGCTGTCCTCATACCCCACTTTTTTCGAGATATCCACCACACTCAGCTCCGAATGATACAGCAGTTCTCTCGCCTGATTGATCCGCAGCTCCGTAATATAATTTACCGCCGACCGGCTCATCTCTTTCTTAAACATCGAAGAAAAATAGTTCGGACTCATCCCATAATGTTCCGCCAGATCATTGACCGTCAGGTTCTCCCCGAAATGCTCCTGAATATAGCCGACCGCCATCTGGATCTTACTTCTGGCATTGGCATCGGTGACACTCTCCGTGGATACACACTCCATCACCATCTCCACAATCTTCTGCCGGATCTCCTGGATCGACTGGATCTGATCCGGAAGATTATAGCTTTGCAGTAATTTTTCAACCTCGCCCGCATTTCTTCCTCTCCGGTCATAGTGATGCAGTAAAATATTCAGGATCCGGATCCACATAATCCGAAGATACCCACTTCCGTATTTTTTCACCAGTTCTTCTGAAAAGATCTCCTGTACCAGATTCTTCACCTTAAAGATCTCATTGTGCTCCATATATTGTTCCAGCAGATGCAGTTGTGATACCGGAAATTCCTGTTCCCCGAGGATCCTGATATCTTCATAAAAGTAAATATTGCCATTGCCATAAATGATCCGCTGTTTCAGTGCTATTCTCGCCTCCGTCGCCGTTTTCGTATGTACCTGACTGCAAGGACGGCTGACACCGGTAGTCATATAGATATCCATCTTCTTTTCAAGTACCGAACGCATCCTGAGAAAAATCCGCTCCACTTCCATCCGCAGTTTTTTCGGATCATCCAGCGTAAAGATCGCATACAACTGTTTCGGATCCGACAGACTGTTCACCATCTGTTTCTCACAGGACGTATCAATCTCATCAAAAATGTTACGGATCGTAAACCGAACCAGCTCATGATCCACCGGACGAAATCTCTCGTGTTCGAAACTTTCCTTGTTAATATGCAAAACCGCCAGATAGAATACCTGCTCACTGCCCCAGCGATCTTTCTCACATCCGCAGATCCTGCATAACTTTTCCCTGTTTATCACACCGAGATCCTGTTCTGCAAACAACCCGTTCAGTGCCTTTTCCTGCTGATATGCCGATTGTTCCCGGTCCATTCTCTTTTTCATCTGAACTTCCTGCCGGATGCTGGCCGTCTGCTCCATTTCCTTATACACCTTGTCAAATGCCTCTTTCAGATCATCGTTGGAAACCGGCTTTAACAGATACGCCTTTACGCCAAGACGGATCGCCGTCTCCGCATAACTGAACTCCGCATACCCACTGAGGACAATAAATTGGATCTGGTTATTTTTCTTCTGCATCTGCTGAATCAGTTCCAGCCCGTCCATATCTGGCATGCAGATGTCCGTGATCACCAGATCGATCGGATGCGCATCCTGGATCCCCAGCGCCATCAGACCATTGTCTGCCTCAAACATCTCATCTACATCAATTCCCAGATACTCGATTCTCGCCCGTAATCCCTGGCGAATCAGTTGTTCATCATCCACGATCAATATATTATGTCTCATTTCCTTCTCCTTCCCTCATGATTGGCAGTTGTATCGTAAAGCGACTTCCCTGATACGGAGTGCTCTCAATGATAATTCCGTACTGTTCTCCGCATGCCAGTTTGATTCTCTGATTTACGTTGCGAATTCCTATATTTTTCTTTCCCTCTACCGGTTTTGCCGTATTGATAAACCGGACGATCTCTGCAACTTTTTCCTGATCCATACCTTCTCCATCATCCTCGATCTGGATATACAGCCGGTCATTCTTCTCAAATGCAGAGATTTCCAATGTTCCGACACTCGTCAGATTCCCAAGACCATGTGAGATTGCATTTTCAACGATTGGCTGCAAAATAAACCTCGGAATATATACATGCGCCGCATCCACATCAATATTATAAAATACCTGAAGCCGGTTTCCGTGACGGATCTCCTGGATAAACATATAGTTTTTAATATGTTTCATTTCCTGCTCCAGAGGCACCATTTCCCCATAATCTTTTCCCAGACTGTACCGGAAGATTTCCCCCAGCTTTCCGCAGATATCACACACGACAAATACCTGCTTTACCGCCGCAATAGAACTGATCGTTTCCAGTGTATTATACAGAAAATGTGGATTGATCTGCAGCTGCAGATTCTTCAGCTGCGCCTCTTTGTTTTCCAGCTTCTGCACATAGCTGGTCTTGATCAGCTGATCCAGTTTTCCGAGCATACGGTTGAACTGCTGATCCAACACAGCGATCTCATCGCTTCCTCCGATTTCTTCGCTCACGGACAGATCTCCTGTCTCTGCACGACGGAATTTTCTCACCAACAGTTCCACACGGGAAGAAAAATCTTTACTGTACCAGTAAATCAACCCAGTCACCGTCACGATCAGAAGCAGTAACAGTGGAAGAATCGCCTCGATAATCTCCACCCGTTTCTGCCAGGAGTCCTGATTATCAAACAAAAACAGCAGATTCAGTCCATACTCTTCCAGTGTCTGACCGTTCACAGTATACATGGAGATCTGTCCGTTGGAATTCGCTCCATCTTTTTGGTCCGCCGTTTCTTCCCAATATTTTTTTAAAATCTCATCTCCATTATTATTCACTGTCTGATACAAAATCTTTGCATCTTTCCCCTGACCCTTATACACAATAACATTGTAAGTGGCACTCTCATCACCCTCCGTTGATGCCGGTACAAACAGACGCTTCATTGCCACATCCAGTTTTATGATTCCCAGCTGCGATCGGCTCAGATGTTCCGTATCCAGCTGTTCAATATCCTTCACCAGTGACAGGATCGGTTCTGAATCCTTCAAGGCAAAATAAGAAAACCAGCCATCTTCTTCCGCTTTTTCCTGCAGATACCATACTTCTCTGCTCGCCTGCTGCATCATAGACGCCCGACTGCCATATACCTTGCAATTTTGCACTCTGGAATACACCATGCAGTTTCTCACTTCACTCTGCATCTCCAGCAAAAGAGAGTTGTCCACCTCTTTGCTGACCAGTTCTCCTCTATCATACGGATTCAGCTTTTCATCCGTCAGTGTATTCAAAATCACCGTATTATTGGCGATTACTTCCAGACTGTTTCGGTACTGTTGCAGTTTTTCCCCAATATTTTTCATATACTGAGAAGTAATCTGCTCATGATAATCCTTCGTCTCTGTCTGTGCCGTATTGTCCAGCTTATAAAATAAAAATATACTGATAATCAAAATCGGCACCAGACTGGTAAGCAATGAAAATACTATCAGCTGTACAAAGATCGATTTTGAATGTATGCCTTTTCCTCTCATCCTGTGCTCCTGTTTTTTATTCTGATTTTTCATATACATCTTAACGTAGAAAAATCCACTGTTGCAATAGAAAAAACTATCACCCACAGTGGATTTTTCTACGATTCAATTATTGCAATCAAATTCTTACAAACCTTATAATCAGAATATACCATAATAGCATAACGAAAAACACCGGAACCCTGATCTCTCAAGTGTTCCGGTGCCCCTGCCAAGGAGTCGAAGCGACGGGATTCGAACCCACGACCTCTGCGTCCCGAACGCAGCGCTCT
>ENA-ORTN01003672-ORTN01003672.1-human-gut-metagenome-genome-assembly--contig:-NODE-3672-length-10204-cov-6.285151_pt1 | contig 10204 bp, 8 predicted proteins | sample MGYA00242070_ERZ509189 | MGnify/ENA primary metagenome ERZ509189 (study PRJEB26280, sample SAMEA2338821) | human gut metagenome | biome: human gut; feature: human-associated habitat; material: faeces...
ACTCCAGTTCGAGCCTCCTGCCGCCGATCCATTGGATGCGCGGCGCGTCAAGCGCCTCCTGCGGGTTCATGTGATAATCGAGCGTGTTGACGAGGACCTCGGTCTGACCCTGCGGCTGCATGAATGCGCCCATCACACCGAATGGGCCGACGGCGGCGCCGTCCCTGAGCAGGAAGCCGGGAATGATGGTGTGGTAGGACCTCTTGCCGCCGGCAAGGCAGTTGTCACTCGCGGGGTCGAGCGAGAAGTTCGCGCCGCGGTTTTGGAGCGAGATGCCCGTCCCCGGCACGGCGACGCCCGCGCCGAAGGTGGTGTAGTTGCTCTGGATGAACGAGACCATGTTGCCCTCGCGGTCGGCGGTGCAGAGATAGATGGTGCCGCCGCAGTGCGGGGCGCCCGCCCTCGGCTCCAGCGCGCGGTCGGTGATGAGCGCGCGGCGCGCGGCGAGATAGGCGGGATCCAGCAGCTCGCTGACCTTTGTTTTCATATAGCGCGGGTCGGCGACGTAGGTCCTCGTGTCGGCAAAGGCCAGCTTGATGGCCTCCATCACCTTGTGATAGTGCTCGGCGCTCTCGCGATTTCCCGGCATGGTCATGCCGTTCAGGATGCCGAGCGCCATGAGCACCGTGATGCCGTGGCCGTTCGGCGGGATCTCGCAGGCCGTATAGCCGCGGTAGTCCTGCGTGATGGGCTCGACCCATTCGGGGCGATAATTGCGGAAGTCGTCCTCGCAAAAGTACCCGCCGGTCGCGCGGGAGAACGCGACGATCCGCTCCATCAGCGCGCCGCGGTAATAGCTCTCGCAGTCCGTCGCGGCGAGGGAGCGCAGCGTCGCGGCGTAGTCCGGAAGGCGGAACAGCTCACCCGCGCGGTAGGGCGTGCCGTCCGGCTTCATAAAGCTCTGCCACCAGTATTCGTGCGGCGCGGCGTTCTCCGCCATCGCCTTGGCAATGCGGCGGCTGTCGCGCTCCCACTGCCGCGCGATGTTCACCGGCACGGGATAGCCCTCCTCGGCATAGGAAATGGCAGGCGCAAACAGCTCGGCGAGCGGCTTCGTGCCGAAGCGGCGGTTCAGCTCCGCCCAGCCCGCGGGCGCTCCGGGCACCATCGTCGGCAGCCATCCGGCCTTCGGCATCTCTGTATAGCCCATCGCGCGAATCTTCTCCGCGCTCAGCGCCATCGGCGCGACACCGCTGGCGTTGAGGCCGTAGAGCCGTTTGTCCCGCTCGATCCACACGAGCGCAAAGCAGTCCGAGCCGAGGCCGTTGCCGGTCGGCTCGAGCAGCGGCATAGCCGCGGCCATCGCCACAGCGGCGTCCACGGCGTTGCCGCCGGATTTCATCACGTCCAGTCCGATCTGTGCGCCGAGCGGCACAGACGTGCAGGCGACGGCATTTTTGGCGTAGACGACATTGCGCCGCGAGGCATAGCGGTAGGTCAGCGGATCGAAGGCAGGCATGGGAAGCGTTCTCCTTTTCTCTTTTATAACAGGCCCAGTATAGCACACCGACATGGGAAGAGCAAGGCGGCGGTTAGGCTCCCGCGCGGACGGTTATAATATTTTTCGCATCATTACCCGGTTTTTAGGCATTATTGAAAAAATGAATCATTCTATTTCTTTGCATTTTCTTGATTTCTTTGGTGTTGTGCGCTATATTTTAGTTTGATTACGAAATTTTACTCACATAAACACAGAAAGGCGGATTTTATGGAGCTTCAAATTCAGGATCTGGTATCCTCCATCAAAAAGGACGGCATCGAGAGCGCGAACCGCGAGGCCGCGCAGATCCTTGCCGACGCCAAGGCGCAGGCGGAAAAGATCGTCGCCGACGCGAGGAACGAGGCGGACAAGCTGCGTGCGGACGCGCAGGCGGAGATCGGCGTGTTCAAGGCCAGCGCTCAGCTCAGCGCAGAGCAGGCGAAGCGCGACGCGGTGCTCGCCTTCCGGCAGGAGATCGGCGCGGAGCTGACGAAGCTGCTCGCGCGGGATACCCATAAGGCGCTCGACGACAAGGCGCTCGCCGCGCTGCATTCTCTCGGTCAGGAGGCCGGCGTCATCGGTGAGATCGTATTGGGCGAGGAAAAGGTGGAGCTATGCTGACACCCGCCCGCATCGCCGTGCTGGTCTCCGGCGGCGGCACGAATTTGCAGGCGCTGCTCGACGCGCAGCGTGACGGAAAAATGCCGCACGGCGAGATCGTGCTGGTCGTTTCTTCCCGCGCGGGGGCCTATGCGCTCACGCGGGCGGAAAACGCGGGTGTTGCGGCGCGCGTGCTCACGCCCTCCTGTGGGCAGGAGCCGTTTGAAAACGAGCTTTCCGTGCTGCTGCGCGAGCAGGAGATCGACCTCATTCTCCTCGCAGGCTTTACGGTCATCCTCAGCGCGGAATTTACAAAGCAGTGGCCGCGGCGCATCCTGAATGTCCATCCGTCCCTGATCCCCGCCTTCTGCGGCAAGGGCATGTATGGCCCGCGGGTGCATGAGGCCGCGCTCGCGCGCGGCGTGAAGGTCACGGGCGCGACGGTGCACTTTGTCAACGAAATTCCCGACGGCGGCGAGATCCTGCTGCAAAAGGCGGTGGAGATCGCGCCGGACGACACGCCCGAAACGTTACAACGGCGCGTGATGGAGCAGGCGGAATGGCAGATGCTGCCGCTTGCGGCAGAGCGCGTCTGCGCAGAGATCGTAAGAGAGAAGGAGCAGAAAAATGACTGATTTTCTGGAGTTTTTAAGGGCGACCTCTTATCCCGGCCGCGGCATCCTTGTCGGACGCCGCTGTGTGTATTATTTCATCATGGGGCGCAGCGAGAACAGCCGCAACCGCGTCTTCGACCCGGTGCCGGAGCGCGGCGGCATCTGCACCATGGCTGCCGACCCGGCCAAGCTCGAGGACCCCAGCCTCATCATCTATAACCCCGTGCTGACCCTCGGCAAGACCCATATCGTCACCAACGGTGACCAGACCGACACCATCTTTGACGAGATGAGCCGGGGCAAGAGCTTTGCCGACGCCCTGCGCACCCGCACCTTTGAGCCGGACGAGCCCAACTACACCCCCCGCATCTCCGCTGTGGTGTACGCAGACGGCAGCTACCAGATGAGCATCCTCAAGTCTGCCGACGGCAACGGCGACAGCGTGCAGCGCTATTTCTTTGATTACCCCCAGCCCGTGGCCGGAGAGGGCCACTTCATCAGCACCTACAAGCACAATGGCAGCCCCATCCCCAGCTTTGAGGGTGAGCCGCTGCGCTTTGCCTGCCCCCGCACCCTCGGCGACTTTGCCCACGGCCTGTGGAGCAGCCTGAACGCCGACAACAAGGTGAGCCTGTTCGCCCGGGTCATCGACCTGGAGAGCGGCGAGAGCGGCGACATGATCTTCAACAAATACGACGCCGTGTGCAGCGATCTGGACGACCCCGAGGAGCCGGAGCTGCTGCCCGAAGAGCTGGAACTGCTCAAAAAGCTCGACGCCGAGGAAGAATAACCTAAGACACAAGGAGGATGCACCAATGAATGAACTCGCACTGAAGTACGGCTGCAACCCCAACCAGAAGCCCAGCCGTATCTATATGGAGGATGGCTCTGACCTGCCCGTCACCGTCCTGAACGGCAAGCCCGGCTACATCAATTTTCTGGATGCCCTGAACTCCATCCAGCTGGTCAAGGAGCTGAAGGAGGCCTGCGGCCTGCCCGCTGCCGCCTCCTTCAAGCACGTCTCCCCGGCCGGCGCAGCTCTCGGTCTGCCTCTGAGCGAGGTGGAGCGGAAGATGTACCACATCGCCCCGGACATGGAGCTTTCGCCGCTGGCCTGTGCTTATGCCCGCGCCCGCGGTGCGGACCGGATGTCCTCCTTCGGCGACTGGATCGCCCTCTCTGACGTCTGCGATGTGCCGACTGCAAAGCTCATCCAGCACGAAGTGTCTGACGGCATCATCGCCCCGGGCTATGAGCCGGAGGCACTGACCATCCTCGCCGGAAAGAAGAAGGGCAATTACAACGTGGTCGCCATCGACCCGGCCTACAAGCCGAACCCCGTGGAGCACAAGCAGGTCTACGGCATCACCTTCGAGCAGGGCCGCAACGAGCTGGCCATCAACGCCGACACCATGCTGACCAACTGGGTCACCGAGAACAAGACCGTGACCGAGGAGCAGAAGCGCGACCTCATCATTGCCCTCATCACCCTGAAATACACCCAGTCTAACAGCGTCTGCTACACCGCAGGCGGCCAGACCATCGGCGTGGGCGCCGGCCAGCAGAGCCGCATCCACTGCACCCGTCTGGCAGGCCAGAAGGCCGACAACTGGCAGCTGCGCCATATGCCGAAGGTGCTGGAGCTGCCCTTCCGTGACGATGTGGCAAAGCCCAACCGCGACAACGCCATTGATGTTTACATCGGCGACACCCCCGAGGACGTCATCGGTGACGACGTCTGGGCCGAGACCTTCACCCGTCAGCCCGAGCCGCTGACCGCTGAGGAAAAGAAAGAGTACCTGAGCCACGTCACCGGCGTCTGCCTCGGCTCGGATGCCTTCTTCCCCTTCGGCGACAACATTGAGCGCGCACGCCGTTCCGGCGTGACGGCCATCGTCCAGCCCGGCGGCTCCATCCGCGACCAGCAGGTCATCGACACCTGCAACAAGTACGGCATCGCAATGGCATTCTGCGGCATCCGGCTGTTCCATCACTAAGGGGGCATAAAAATGGCAAAAAAAATTCTGGTCGTTGGCGGCGGCGGACGCGAGCACGCCATCATCAAGGCATTGAAGAAGAGCCCCGACTGCGGCGAAATCTGGTGTGCGCCCGGCAACGGCGGCATCGGCTATGACGCCCACTGCGTCAACATCAAGGCCACCGATGTGGAAACGATGGTCGGCTTTGCGGAGACGGAAAAGTTCGACTACGTCGTGGTGGCTCAGGACGACCCGCTGGCACTGGGTATGGTGGATGCGCTGGCGGCAGTCGGCATCCCGGCTTTCGGTCCGGACAAGGCCGCTGCCCGCATCGAGGCATCCAAGGTCTTTTCGAAAGACCTCATGAAGAAGTACGGCATCCCCACCGCAAAGTATGAGACCTTCGACGACCCCGCCAAGGTCATGGAGTATATCAAGGCTGAGGGCAAATACCCGGTGGTCATCAAGGCCGACGGCCTTGCGCTGGGCAAGGGCGTGCTCATCTGCGAGAACGAAGAGCAGGCCGCCGAGGGCGTCAAGGAGATCATGCTGGACAAAAAGTTCGGCGCTTCCGGCAACCATGTCGTGGTGGAAGAGTTCCTCACCGGCCCCGAGGTCAGTGTGCTGAGCTTCACCGACGGCAAGGTGGTCAAGCCCATGGTGTCCTCCATGGACCACAAGCGCGCCAACGACCACGACACCGGCCTGAACACCGGCGGCATGGGTACCGTCGCGCCGAACCCCTATTACACTCCGGCCATCGCTGCCGAGTGCATGGAGAAAATTTTCCTGCCCACCATCAAGGCCATGAACACTGAGGGCTGCCCCTTCAAGGGCTGCCTCTACTTCGGCCTGATGCTCACCCCGGACGGCCCGAAGGTCATCGAGTACAACTGCCGCTTCGGCGACCCTGAGACCCAGGTGGTGCTGCCCCTGCTGGAAAGCGACCTGCTCAAGGTCATGACCGCCTGCACCGAAGGAACGCTGGCCGACACCGAGGTCAGGTTCTCCGACGGCGCTGCCGCCTGCGTCATCCTCGCTTCCGGCGGCTACCCGGTGGCCTACGAGAAGGGCAAGCCCATCACCGGTCTGGTAGACGGCCAGCTGCCCGATGAGCCGAACGTCACGGTCTACCACTCCGGCACGGCCATCACCGAGGACGGCCAGCTCGTCACCAACGGTGGCCGTGTGCTGGGTGTGACGGCCACTGCGCCCGGCCTGCCCCGCGCCATCTCCATCGCCTACGAGGCGGCGGAGCACATCCACTTCGACAAGCTGCACAAGCGCACCGACATCGGGATGCGGGCGCTGAAAGCGCTGGCAGAGAAAGAATAAACCTCTCAGTCTGATTCGCAGACAGCTCCCCTACCGAGGGGAGCCTCTGGCGAAGAGATGAAGTTTTCCGGTATGCCAAGGCCTCCCCTCGCTAGGGCAACGACGACGACCGCCGCCGGTGGCGGAAACAGGGAGTCGCTGTTGGGGCCGCGGCCAGCAGGATGCAAGCGAGAGCGCAGCAGACGCTGGGAGCCGCAACCCGGGTGCGAAGCACCATTGGCAGACCGGGAAACTTTGAGCTGGCCGCTGAAAGTCTGATTGGGCATAAAATGCCGGGCCTTGCTACAGAGGTTAGCATCCGTTGACCTTGACAACAGGGCACTACTGTTTCCGATACGAAAAACTTCTCTCGTCCCGCGTGAGCCTGACCGGCACGCCAGAGGCTCCCCTACTAGGGGAGCTGGCGGGCGCAAGCCCGACTGAGAGGTTGTACAAAGACAAGCCTCAAAAAATCGCTTCATTGTTTTCGCATCCTCTGCCTGCGTACCGGCGCTCTCACAGATGATGACTGGCGCAAGCCCGCGCTCGGCCAGCAGCTCCATCAGGGGCTGGGGTTCGGGGCCGAACTGGGTCTCGGCAAAGGTCCAGTGCCGCTTTTCACCGCCCCTAGAATACTCGATGCGGGAAAAATGGACATGGAACTGCCGGGCCCGCGCATCCCCCAGCGCCTCCCCGATGCGGTCAAGGATAGCGGCATAATCCGCCTTGGACCGGATGCCACCCAGCGTCCGGGCGTTGAGGTGGCCGAAGTCGATGCAGGGGGTGATGCGTCTGTCCACCCCGCAGAGAGCCAACACCTCTTCCAGCGTACCCAGCTGGCCGATCTTTCCCATCGTCTCAGGGCAGAGGGTGATCTCGGCAAAGCCCGCTTCATCCAGCGCGTCCTGCGCCCGCTTCAGGGTGTCCAGCGCTTTTTCCAGGGCAGCTTCCCGGCTCTGCCTGCCGCAGCTGCCGGAGTGGAAGATGACCCGCCTGCCGCCCAGCGCCCTGCAGAGCGCCGCGCTCTGGAGCAGATAGTTCACGCTGTTCAGCCGCTTTTCCTCGTCCAAGCTGGAGGCGCTGATATAGTAAGGCGCGTGGACGCTGAACAAAATCCCCCGGGCGGCGGCATCGTCAGCCATCTGCCGGGCCTTGTCCAGCCCCAGCCGGACTCCATGGCCGCACTGGTATTCAAAGGCATCCAGCCCCATTTTTTCGGTATAGGCCGGAATGTCCAGACTGTTCTTATACCCCATGGCCGTGAAGCTGTCGCTGATGCCTGCGGTGCCGAACCGGATCTTCCACTCACTCACAGGGTCTTGCCTCCCCGGTCGTAGTATTCCTGCCAGTGTTTTTTCTCCCACTTGCGCTTGAGGATGACCTGCGCGCCCAGGTCCGGGCCGCGGGGGATCACCATCAGGCCGGGGATGCCGTACAGGGCGGCAGCCATCCGGTCGGCATAGAGCTGGTCGCCCACCATGGCCATCTGGCTGTGCTTCACGCCCATGCGGTGCTGTGCCGCCATCAGCGCAAAGGGCAGGGGCTTGGCCGAGCGGTACAGATAGGCAAGGCCCAGCTTCTGCGCAAAGGGACGCACCCGCTTTTCGGCCCCGTTGGACACGATGGTCAGCCGGACCCCGGCTTTGCGCATGGCGTCCAGCCACCCGGCCACCTCGTCCGGCAGCTCCTGGCTGCGGTCGGCGGTGAGGGTGTTGTCGATGTCCAGCACCAGTGCCCGGATGCCCTTTTGTGCCAGCCATTCCGGCGTGATGTGGGTCACGTCCTTGAAAACGTATTCGGGGGTGATGAGCATAGTAGTTCTCCCTGAAATGAAAATAGGAGAGCCTGCAGAACAGGCTCTCCTACATCGGCGTTAGCAACGCGTTTGAAATCAAAAGCAACGTGCGATTTCAAGCAGTTAATTACTTGAACTTGCGCTTGCGGGCTGCTTCGGACTTCTTCTTGCGCTTAACAGACGGCTTCTCGTAAGCCTCGCGCTTACGGACCTCTGCGAGCACACCGCTGCGGGCAGTGCTACGCTTGAAGCGACGCAGTGCGCTCTCCAGCGACTCGCCCTCTTTAACACGAATTTCCGACATCTTATTCCCTCCCTTGGACCGTGAGGCAGGAATTTCGTTGTTACATGGTAACTAACAGTAGACAGTATAGCGCATTTTATCCGGTTCGTCAACCTTTTTTTGAAAGTTTTTTGCTCAAAACTTTTGAAAAGATTTTGAACAACCGTTCCCGGGTGTTCTGCGCGCCGGTCCGCCTCTGCGGGTGATGATATGTTCACGCTTTTTCAGCGGAGCAGCAGTTCTCAGCCCTTGACGGCCAGGTTGACCAGACGGCCCTTGACGTAGATCTCCTTGACCACGGTCTTGCCGGACAGAGCCTCGGCGACAGCCGGGTCAGCCTTTGCGGCGGCGATGGCGTCCTCAGAGGTGATGTCTGCGGCCACCTTCAGACGGGCCTTGACCTTGCCGTTGACCTGTACTGCGATCTCAACCGTGCTCTCAACGCACTTGGCCTCCTCGTACTTGGGCCAGGGGTAGTAGGCCAGCTGCTCGTCGTGGCTGTGGCCCAGCTTCTCCCACAGCTCCTCGGTCATGTGGGGAGCAAACGGGTTCAGCAGCTGGACGACCGTCTCCAGCTCAGCCTTGGTGGCGCCGCCGTTGTCGTACAGGGCGTTGACCAGAGTCATGAGCTGTGCAATGGCGGTGTTCATCTTCAGGCCCTCGATGTCAGCGCCCACCTTCTTGATGGTCTGGTGCAGCAGAGTCTCCAGCTGGGGACGATAGCCCTCGCCCTCCACCAGCTTGTCGGACAGAGCCCACACGCGGTCGAGGAAGCGGTTGCAGCCGGCGATGGCAGAGGTCTGCCAGGGTGCGGCCTGCTCGAAGTCACCCATGAACATCTCGTACAGACGCATGGTGTCAGCACCGTACTGGTCCACGACCTCGTCAGGGTTGATGACATTGCCCAGAGATTTGGACATCTTGACGATGGGGTGGCGGGCCATCTCACCGTACTTCTCTTCCAGAGCCTTCTCAGCGGCCTTCTGGCTGCCGTACTCCTTCAGCAGCTTCTCCTGCTCCTCAGCGGGCAGGTTGACGAAGCTGTGGGGGTTCAGGCCCAGGATCATGCCGTGAGCGGTGCGCTTCTGGTAGGGTTCCGGAGAAGGCACGGCGCCGATATCATACAGGAACTTATGCCAGAAACGGCTGTACAGCAGATGCAGGGTGGTGTGCTCCATGCCGCCGTTGTACCAGTCCACCGGAGACCAGTATTCCAGAGCTTCCTTGGAAGCAATGGCATCCTTGCAGTGGGGATCCATGTAGCGCAGGAAGTACCAGGAAGAACCGGCCCACTGGGGCATGGTGTCAGTCTCGCGGGTAGCGGGGCCGCCGCAGCAGGGGCAGGTGGTCTTGACCCAGTCGGTGTGGCGGGCCAGCGGGGACTCGCCGTCCGGGCCCGGCTCAAAGTCGGTGATGTCCGGCAGGGTCAGGGGCAGGCTGCTCTCGGGCAGGGGCTGCCAGCCGCACTTGTCGCAGTGCACCATGGGGATGGGCTCGCCCCAGTAACGCTGACGGCTGAACACCCAGTCGCGCAGCTTGTAGTTGACCTTGTCACGGCCCTTGCCGTTCTCTTCCAGCCAGGTGATCATCTTCTTCTTGGCGTCGGTGACGGACAGGCCGTTCAGGAAGCCGGAGTTGACCAGCGTACCGGTGGCCACATCGGTAAAGGCAGCCTCGTCCAGGTTGGACGGGGTGTTGCCCTGGACCACCTCGATGATGGGCAGGCCGAACTTCTTGGCAAACTCCCAGTCACGGGTATCATGGGCAGGCACGGCCATGATGGCGCCGGTGCCGTAGGTGGACAGGACGTAGTCGGAAATGAAGATGGGGATCTCGGTGTCGTTGACCGGGTTGATGCCCATGACGCCTTCCAGCTTGACGCCGGTCTTTTCCTTGTTCAGCTCGCTGCGCTCAAAGTCGCTCTTGCGGGCGGCTTCGGCCTGATAGGCCTTGACGGCATCCACGTTCTTGATGATGCCCTTGTCCAGCCACTGCTTGACCATGGCGTGCTCCGGGGAGACGACCATATAGGTGGCACCGAACAGGGTGTCGCAGCGGGTGGTGTACACGGTCAGGGTGTCCCCGGCAGTGGTGCCGAAGTTGACCTCTGCGCCGTGGCTGCGGCCGATCCAGTTCTTC
>ENA-ORTN01003673-ORTN01003673.1-human-gut-metagenome-genome-assembly--contig:-NODE-3673-length-10204-cov-3.481328_pt1 | contig 10204 bp, 6 predicted proteins | sample MGYA00242070_ERZ509189 | MGnify/ENA primary metagenome ERZ509189 (study PRJEB26280, sample SAMEA2338821) | human gut metagenome | biome: human gut; feature: human-associated habitat; material: faeces...
CCTGAACGCTTAAACAGTCCCTATTTCACCGCAACTTATGAAGGGGATGGGACTACTTGATGGCTGCCGTAACGGTGCCGCCGCCCAGGACGATGTCGTCGCGATAGACTGCAACGGCCTGGCCGGGGGCGATGGCTCGCTGCGGCTCGTCAAAAGTCAGCAGCATTTGCCCGTCTTCGCCGCGCGTAAGGGTCGCTGCCTGGTCTTTCTGACGGTAGCGGTACTTGGCGCCCACGCGAATGCCGCCGGCATCCAGCTCGGCCTCCATGCGCGTGTCCGGCGCGCTCCAGATCCACTCATTGGCCGTGAGGGCAGCGGCGGTTAGGTCCTCGGCCTCGCCCAGATGCACAATGTTGTTGGCGGCATCGACGCCCGTCACGTACACGGGATGCGCCATCGCGACGCCCAGGCCCTTGCGCTGACCGATGGTGTAGCGCAGCGCACCGTTGTGGCGCCCGACCACGCTGCCGTCGCGCCACACAATGTCGCCCGGTGCAGCGGGATGTCCGCAGCGGCGCTCGATATAGCCCGCGTAGTCACCGTCTGGAATAAAGCAGATGTCCTCGCTTTCGGCCTTCTTGGCGTTGGTAAAGCCCTGCTCGGCGGCAATGCGGCGCACGTCGCGCTCTTTGTCCAACCCAGCCAGCGGAAAGATCGTGCGTGCCAGGCGCTCTTGCGTGAGCGAATACAAAAAGTAGCTCTGGTCCTTCTTGGGGTCCTCGCCGCGGTGCAGCTGCCAAGTGCCGTCGGACGCTTGGCTCGTTTTGGCGTAGTGGCCTGTGGCGATGTAGTCGCAGCCCATATCCAGTGCCGCATCGAGCAACGCGCCAAACTTAATGTGGCGGTTGCAGATGATGCACGGGTTGGGCGTCAGTCCCTCCTGGTAGGCGGTCACGAAGCGCTCGATAACATTGCGGTCGAAGGTCTGCTGCAGGTCGAGCACATGGTGAGGTATCCCCAGGCGCTCGGCGACGGCCTTTGCATCGGCGATGTCGCGGTCGACCTTACTCATGCCCGTGACGGGATCGGGCGCGGGGCAGGTGAGGCGCATGGTGGCGCCGACGCATTCGTAGCCCTGGCTTTTGAGCAGGTACGCGGTCACGCTGGAATCGACGCCGCCGCTCATGGCGACGAGCACGCGCTTGTTGTGCATGGGGAGGTTCTCCTTGGTGGCATGTGGCCAAAAAAGAAAAGCGGCGCGGGAGGCTGGTTCCGCGCCGCAGACATTGTAGCAAGTTCGGACGTCTCGTGGGACACCCTGATTGGATGGGCTCAGACTGCCGGGAGAGAGGAGACCGGCTCGTCCGTGGGCTCAACCTATGGGCGACAGGCCCTTAGTCCTGGAAGAGCGCCGTGGACAGGTAGCGCTCACCTGTGTCGGCGAGCAGCGCCACGATGGTCTTGCCCTCGTTCTCGGGGCGCTTGGCCAGCTGCAGCGCGGCCCACACGGCGGCGCCGGACGAAATGCCCACGAGCACGCCCTCCTTGTGGCCCACGGCGCGGCCGGTGGCAAAGGCGTCGTCGTTCTCGACGGGGATGATCTCGTCATAGACCTGGGTGTCGAGGACGTCGGGCACAAAGCCGGCGCCGATACCCTGGATCTTGTGCGGGCCGGCTTGGCCCTTAGAGAGTACCGGGGAAGTGGCGGGCTCAACGGCGACGACCTGAATCTCGGGGTTCTGCTCCTTAAGGAACTCACCCACGCCGGTCACGGTGCCGCCGGTTCCGACGCCGGCGACGAAGATGTCGACCTCGCCGTCGGTGTCATCCCAGATCTCGGGGCCGGTTGTGGCCTTGTGGATGGCGGGGTTGGCGGGGTTCACAAACTGGCCGGCGATGATGCTGTTGGGAGTCTCCTTCTGCAGCTCCTCGGCCTTGGCGATAGCGCCCTTCATGCCTTTGGAACCGTCGGTGAGCACAAGCTGTGCGCCGTATGCCTGCATAAGTTTGCGGCGCTCGACGGACATGGTCTCGGGCATGGTGATGATCACCTTGTAGCCGCGGGCAGCCGCCACCGAGGCGATGCCGACGCCGGTGTTGCCGCTCGTGGGTTCGATGATGGTATAGTCGCCACCGTGCACGAGCTTGCCGGCCTTCTCGGCCTCGTCGATCATGTTCTTGGCGACGCGGTCTTTGACGGATCCGGCGGGGTTGAAGTATTCCAGCTTGACGAGCACGCGGGCCTTGAGGTCCTCATCGGCCTCAAAGTGAGTGAGCTCCAGGAGCGGGGTGTGGCCGATAAGCTGATCGATGGACGTGTAAACCTTGCTCATGGTGAACCTCCAAAGTGTTCAAATGACTGGATACCGTGTGGTTTTACGGTGTGTGTAGCAGCGAAACCAACAAACCTTATAGGTTGTTCGTTTTGCTGTTGGCAAGCATAGTAGACACTAAAGCCTAGTAACGCAATAGGAAATAGAAGATTATTACGAGTCGATTAACCATCTTGACGGGAATGGGTATTTTCAAAACCAATTTTTCGGCTAGAATTTCTACGGACTAAATGACCGAAAGGCAGCACTATACATGTTGGTTTCTACTAAGGGCAGATATGCCCTGCGCGTTATGGTCGATCTGGCCGAGCACCAGGCGGCCGGTCGCATCCCGCTCAAAGAGATCGCGGCGCGACAGGGGATTTCCGAGAAATATCTCGAGAACATCTTGGCTACGCTCGTACGTGCCAACATGCTCTCGGGCATGCGTGGCAAGGGCGGCGGCTACGTGCTCACGCGCCCGCCCGAGCAGTACACGGTGGGCGAGATCTTACGCCTGACCGAGGGCAGCCTGGCACCGGTCGCATGCTTGGACGGCGACTGCAAGGGTTGCTCGCGTTCGGACGAGTGCCCCACGCTCGACGTGTGGAAGAACCTTGACAAGCTCATCAACGACTACCTCGACGGCGTGACGCTCGATCAACTTGTCGCTCCCAACCATGGCTACGACTACGTCATCTAACCCACACCTGCCATGTGGGGACGGGGTAGAAATGGTAGATTCTCTCGTCCTTTGAGACTTGACAAATAAGAAGGCCGCCCATTTTTTGCGATGGGCGGCCTTTGTTTTGGGTCGATATGACGGTTCGTATTGAACAGTTCTAGCCCTCGGCGATGCTATCGAGAATGCTGCGCATGATGGATACCAGGATGCTGCCCATAAAGGCCGATCCAAAGCCGGCGATGGAGATGCCCGCGCCCAGCAGATTGACCGACAGGTAGCTGGCCAGCTCGAGCATAAAGCTGTTGACGACAAGCTGGAAAATGCCCAGCGTAATGATCGTAAGCGGCAGCGAGATGACCGTCAGGAACGGCTTGACGAACGAATCGACGATGTTGAGGAACAGTCCCACAAAGGTGAAACAGACCCAGGCCTCGGCAAAACCGAAGGGTTGGATGCCGGGGACGAGGAACGTGGCGATCGCGATGGCGATCGAAGTAAAGAGCCAGTTAAGCATAAAGCGCATGGTAGGGGTCCTTTCTTGCGCGGGGAGAGTTAGTGACGCGTGAAGCAGCTTGCCGTGGCGACTTGGATGGTTGCGCGGGCGCGCCGCAGTGTTTGGGCGCCCATTGTCTCAAATATTCGTGGAGCTTACGTGCGCATTCGGTTTCTAAACGGCGTTCGTCCTGAAAAACGCGCCGCTGGCAGAGAGTCTTGTCGCTTTAGTTTGGTGGTGTGCTACACTGCTACGGGCAAAAGCCACAGGCGTTGCCCTATTGCATAGAACGGGCGAACGATGCCCGATGTCAGTATCAACTTCGATGCCTTTTGGCGGGTTTGGCGGTGATCGATGAATATCGAGAACATGTTTGACAAGCCTGATGTCAAGCAGCTGGTCCACGCATTTAGCCTTTTGGACGACGAGAAGGATATCCAAGCGTTTTTGACCGATATCTGCACGCCGCGCGAGATTTGCGATCTATCGCAGCGTCTGCAGGTCGCGCGTTACCTGGACGAGGGTGAGCCTTATGTTGAGGTTCAAGCCCGTACTGGCGCTTCGTCCACCACGGTGAGCCGTGTGTCCAAGGCGCTCAACGGCGAGTACGGTGGCTATCGTAAGATCCTCATTAAGCTAGAGGATGGCGAATAAGCCGCGCCAAAAACGAATTGCGCAGAACCGTCCCTTCGGGGGCGGTTTTTTAATCCCTCGGGGACGGAGGAAAACGGATCACCGAGGGGTCAGTCTAACCCGGTGATCCGTTTTCCTCCGTCCCCAAGGGATCAAATCTGTTGGCGTGGGGCAAATCTGTCCGCGTGGGCGGGTAGGATGGATGCATTGATTATTGCGAACGGTTTGAGTGGAGGACCATGCCTGTTCGAATCTATACCACCAATACCGGTACGGACTTGAGCGATGCCGAGGCGGCGTTGCTCGCCGACCTGGTTGCCCGCCACGGGCGTTCCGTTTTGCTGGCACCCTCGTTTGCCGAGCTCGACCTGTGCCGTCATGATGCGGCGGAAGCCGGGATTTCGCTGGATATTGACTACAAGACGCCTACATCGTGGATTCGCTCGCTTTGGGAGCTTTTGGGCGACGGGCGCGGTTTCGTCGACAACCTGCAGCGCCAGATGCTGTTCTCGGACATGGTCACGCGTCTCGACGATGTCGACCTGCAGCCGCTTTCGCGCAGCCGGGGCACAGTGCGCATGCTCGCGCGCATGGCCCGCGATGTGTTGCCGGGCGTTGCGGGGACGGGTGCCGAACGATGCCGTGGTGACAACTGCCAGCCTGAGCCAAAAAGCGATGCCGAGGCTCGTGTGTTCGAGCTGTTGAGCGCCTATGCGAGCGGCTTGGACCGTCGAGACATGGTCGAGCCCTGCGAGGCAGCTGACATTATGGTCGGGGCCCTGGCCGATAGCCTGCCGGCGTGCACTCGCGCCGTATGCGTGCGCGGTATCACGTCGTTTACGCACGGTCTACTCGAGCTGCTGTCTGCCGTGGCGAACAATGGGGGAGAGGTCGTCGTGCTGCTTGCCCGCGAGCAGGCGGCGATGCGCGAGGAGCTTGCCGCGGCATTTGATGCCCGCGGTGTGCTGTTTGAGGCCGCGCCGCTGGGGGAGGACGCCGTCGCGTCTGATGCCGCTTGCGGGATTGCCGCTCAGCCTGCCTTTATTGAGATCGCTGGCCCCCATGCCCGTGCTCATGCTTATGCGAACGCAATTGATGATCTGGTGAAAGCGTGCCAGGGTTTCGAGGTCGACGGCGCCGCGACACCTGCCGACCCTGTGCGCGTGCTCGTTGTTTCTGCCCGGGCACCCCAGCTGTTCGGTGAGCTCGCCTCTCGTCTGGCGGCTCGTCATATCGCTTCCGAGACAACTGAGTTTACGGCGTTTTCCCAGTCCATCGCGGGCAGGCAGTTTACGGCGCTCGCCAACCTGATTGAGCGTATGAAAGCCGCCGACGAGGGCACTGCTTCCAAGACCGAGTGGTGGCCCGCTCCAGAGCTTGCCGACTGGATTTATAGCCCGCTTTCGGGTGCCGACGCCGCGAGCGCCCGCGGCTTCGACAAGAACATGCGCCTGTCGCGCAACAAAACCACTGCGGGCGTCAAGAGCCTGCTGCAGAGCGTGCAGGGCCAGGTGAGGGGCGCCCGCAAGGCCGCTAGCGAAGATAACTGGTTTAAGAACGTGCCATGCGTGGTCTCGGACGTGTTTCAGGCGCTGTGGCGCGACAAACCCGTGACGGCGCTCAAGGCCATGCTCGCCGTTGCCGAGGCGCTGCCCGATCGCGCTCTAGGCGGCCTTGACGGCCAGGCCCGTCGCCAGGCAGAGACGGCTCTGCTGCGTCATGCCATCGACATCCTTGTGGACGATGCTCGCGCGCTCGACGTGTCGCAGGCCGCGACCGTACCGGTTCTCAATGGCGTTCGAACCAAGGTGGACAAGCGCAGTACCGCTTACGATTACGAGACCTACGAGGTCGATCGCACGCCACGGGCACAAGTGCGCTTCGTGTCGCTTGCCGATGCGTCGGTTCTGCGTCCTGACGGCTACGATGCCGTGCTGTTTGCCGATGTCGACCTGGACAGCTATCCGCTTTCACACGAAGAGGGCCCGCTTGCCACGTTGACGGCCGAGCTGCGCCGCGACGGCGTGTCTTTGGAGCCTGCCGCTCTGCTGCGCGTGCGCTTTGGCCGTGCGACGCAGGCGGCGAGCGGTCCGGGCGCGCTCGCCCGCGTGACGCACGATCGCCAGGCGCGCGAGTGCTACCCGGCAGCCGTATGGACCGAGCTGCGGGCACATGCCGAGGCCGCTGGCGCTGCCAAGCCCACGTGCGTGGGCGAGGGCGATATCATCGCCGACTTTGATCCCGCGGCAGGTGAAGGCCTCAAGCGCGAGCGCGTGACCTGTGAAGCCCCTCAGCATCTGAGTGCCGAGGCCGTGCCGTATTTGGTCCTGCGCCGTCGCGATGGCGAGGGTGAGGATGCGCCGCTGGTGCCGCGCCTGACGTCTGCCTCGCAGATCGAGGCCTATTCGACCTGTCCGCTATGCTGGTTCGTCTCGTATCGCGTCAAGCCCCAGTCTATCGACGCCGGCTTTGGCAATATGGAGAAGGGCAACTTTGTCCACGACGTGCTGGAACACCTGCACGCCCGTCTGCCCCAGGAGGGCATGGAGCGCGTGACGCCCGAGAACCTGCCACGTGCTCAGGAGCTGCTGCGCGAGGTCTTTGACGAGACCTTGGCCGAGCATGCCTCCAAGCGTGGCAACGAGGGCCCGCTCGTGCCGCTCTCTCCGGTAGAAGAGCGCCAGGTGGCCGAGATTTTGCCGCAGCTGGAGGGCGTGCTTGCCTATGAAGCCGAGGCGCTGACTCCTTTTGTTCCGCGCTACCTGGAGTTTGCTTTCAACGACCTCAAGGTCGAGTATGCCGGCTGGCCGCTCGGCGGACGCATCGACCGTGTGGACGTGGATGCCGAAAACCGCGCCGTGGTAATCGACTACAAGCATCGTTCGGGCGTTGAGGAGTTTAAGCTCGCCGACCCTACGGTGCGCGACGAGGAATCGGGCACGGCGCCCATCGACGATCCGCGCTGGTTGCCACCACATACCCAAACGCTCATCTACGCCCAGGCCATGCGCCGGGCGCTGGATTTGGACACCCGCGCGGCGCTCTACTTTTCGACCAAGGGCGGCAAGCCGGCGTTGCGCGGTGCCGCGAGCACCGAGTTGCTTGAGGAAGAGCGCGGCGACGGTCGCATCCCGGGCCTTAAGAAAGGTTTCCCCGGCGAGGGTGGCAGCATGGACTTCGACGCCCTGCTCGATCGTGTGGAGACCGGCATCGCCGAGCGTTTGCGCGAACTCGAGGCGGGCAACGTCGCTGCTGTCGACCCGGCGTCGACGCAGGCCGCGCATGCCCGCTGCTCGTATAACCATGAAGGAACGTTTGTAAGGAGGGACGTGTAGACCATGGATCTTTCGACGTTGATGCCGCAACAGCTGCAGATCGTCAAGACGCTCGACCGTCCGCTGTTTGTCTCGGCGGGCGCCGGTTCGGGCAAGACCTTTACCCTCACGCGCCGCATCGTCTACGCGCTCTCGCCCGAATCCGGTCCGTTCGTTGAGCATCTGGACCAGGTGCTCGCCATCACCTTTACCAAGGATGCCGCGGCCGAGATTCGCGACCGCGTGCGCCGTGCGCTTATCGACGAGGGCATGGACGAGGAAGCACTGACCGTCGACGACGCGTGGATCTCGACCATTCACGGCATGTGCTCGCGTATCCTGCGCGCGCATGCGCTGGAGCTGGGCATCGACCCCGAGTTCACGGTGCTCACCGATACCGACGAGCTCATGGACCAGGCTGTTGAGCATGTGCTGGCCCGCGCGACGGCGCCCGATGCCGCCCCCGAGCTCGCGGCATCGCTCAAGGCCCTCTATGCCTGGTATCCCATGGCGGGCGAGGGCGGTTCCTTTGGCGCCGGTACGACCATCAAGGGTCTGGTGCGCGACCTGCTGGAGCTGTCGAGTCAGTTGCCGGGCGGTATGGACGACGTGCGCGTGGCGCGCGGCCAGGCCGATACCTCGGCACTCGCCGATGCCTATCGCGCGGCGCTGGGCGCGAGCAAGGCGGCGACCGAGAAGGCGCAGACGGCGCTCGATGCCATCGACGCGTTCGAGGCGAGTGGCAAGACCATGGCCGATGCGGCGCGACTCATGATGTCGTGCACCATGCCGCGCGCGAGCAAGGCATTTCCTAAGGAGCAGGTGGAGCTGCTCAAGGCCGAGGCTGCCGATGCGTTTATCAATATCGTGCTGGCTTGCGGCGGCCCGGCGCTCGATGCGCTGGTGGGTCTGGCCCGCTCTGTAGAGGCCGAGTACCGCGCGCTCAAGGCCGGTCAGTCTGCCCTCGACAACAACGACCTGCTCCGCATGGCCTACGAGGCGCTGCGCGATTACCCAGCCATCCGAGCGGCATACGAGGGCCGCTTTAAGATGGTCATGATCGACGAGTTCCAGGATACCGACCAGATGCAGGTCGATCTGATCCGTTACCTGACGGGTGCGGGGGAGCGCGCGCTGTGTACCGTAGGCGATGCACAGCAGTCGATCTATCGCTTCCGCGGCGCCGAGGTCGAGGTCTTCCGTCGCCAGGAGCGCAAAGTGGGATCGACGGCGGCGTCCGAGACGGTCGCCACGCCGGATGTCCCCGCCGGCGAGCTCGTCAAGCTCGTGCGCAACTTCCGCAGCCATGACGAGGTGCTGCGTTACGTGGCACGCGTCTTCGACGGCGATGACGGCGGCCTGATGCAGGGCTTTTTGGATCTTGAGACGAGCGACGGCCGCAAGGACACGCTGGTGGCAGACGCCTCGCGTCGCCAGGCCCTCTTTGTTGCCGGCGGCAGTATGCAGGAGCGCACACAGGCCAAGGCCCGTGCGATCGCCGAGCGCTTCCGCGCGCTTGCCGATGCTGGCCAGCCCCAGGGCAGCATGGTCCTGCTGCTGGGCCGCATGACCAACGCCGATGTCTATGCGCAGGCCTTCCGCGACCAAGGGCTCGACTGCGTGATCGCAGGCGGCTCGGTCTTTGCCCAGGCAGCCGAGGTGCAGACGGTGCGTGCCCTGGTGTGCGCACTTGCCAATCCGGCCGATACGGCGCAGGGTCTTATGCCGCTGTTGGTCTCGCCGATGTTTGCACTCGGCGCCCAGGAGTTCCTGGCGCTGGCGACCAAGCTCGACGAGCAGACGGGCGAGACGTCGCGTCGCAACATCGATGCGGGCATCATGAGTGATTCCGATGTGCCGGGCCTGCAAGGCCTGCCGCTCGTGACGCGCGCCCGCGAGGTGTTGCGGTATGCGCTTCGTCGTGTGGGTCGCGATTCGTTCGCCGCCATCGCGCGCGACGTGGTCAATGCCTCCGGCTGGTTCGTGCGTCTGGCGCAGCGCGGCCCCGAGGGCAAGGCCATTGCCGCCAACGTGCTCAAGGCGCTCGATGCCGTGGCCGAGGCAGAGGCCGAGCACGGCAATTCTCCGCGCTCCATCGCGCTCGCCTTCGACCGCTTCTTGGCGGGCAAGGAGGCCCCGGGTGCCCTCAACGAGGAGGGTGACGGCGCGGTACGCATCATGACCGTGCATGCGTCCAAGGGCTTGGAATATCCGGTCGTGGCGGTTGCCGAGTGTTTTGGCGTGCGTAAGTCCTCGGGTGCGGCACAGATGGGTCGCGTCGAGGGCGGAGCGCAGGTCGTGGCACTGCCGGCACGCTTCGACGGCGTTAAGCTCGCCGACGGTACCTTCGTGAAGGGCGACGACGTCAAAAAACAGTTTGAGCATGCGTTTAAGGGCAAGGGTACGTCGCTGTGGCTGCCGCCGGAGCTCATGGAGGACGTATGCGCGACGGGCTCTCCCGCCGAGGCATTTGCCCGCCTGCGTAACGACGACCTGCAGCTTTCGCTCGAGGAGCGGGCCCGCTTGCTCTACGTTGCCATGACGCGAGCGCGCGAGCTGGTCATTCTGGCGATGGATGTCGGCGTGAGCCGCGGCAAGGTGACGGCGCCGACCTTCGATGTCGAGACGGATCTGACCTACGACGTGCTGCGCCGCATTTTGCCGACGGATGCCCTGGACATGCCGCAGCTCGATGCCGACCGCCTGGTGTTCGACAACTCCCAGCCGGGCGACTACGAGCTCATTTCGCTCGCGGACTTTTCCTTTGGCGAGCAGTCGTTTGAGGCCAATGCTTCTCTGGATGCCGAGGGCAGGCTTGTCCGCGGCG
>ENA-ORTN01003677-ORTN01003677.1-human-gut-metagenome-genome-assembly--contig:-NODE-3677-length-10201-cov-13.388133_pt1 | contig 10201 bp, 10 predicted proteins | sample MGYA00242070_ERZ509189 | MGnify/ENA primary metagenome ERZ509189 (study PRJEB26280, sample SAMEA2338821) | human gut metagenome | biome: human gut; feature: human-associated habitat; material: faeces...
GAATTTGATGAAAAAGTCCTTGACTTTTCGTCTCTGGAAAAACAGCCAAGTCGATCTTAATTTCCTGCGGTGCAAGGCTTGCGCCCTTCGACATCGCAGAGCTGCGGGAGCTGATGAGCTACGATGAGATGGAGCTGGACACCATCGGAGACCGAAAGACGGCGCTGTTCGTCATCATTTCCGACACCGATGACACCTTCAACTTCATTGTGGCAATCATGTATTCCCAGCTCTTCAACCTTCTCTGCGACAAGGCAGATGACGTTTACAACGGACGGCTTCCCGTCCATGTGCGCTGTCTGCTGGATGAGTTTGCGAACATCGGTCAAATCCCCAAGTTTGATAAGCTCATCGCAACCATCCGAAGCCGGGAAATTTCGGCGTCAATCATCTTGCAGTCCCAGTCTCAGCTCAAGACCATCTACAAGGACGCGGCGGACACCATCACGGGCAACTGTGACTGCACACTTTTCCTCGGCGGCAAGGAGAAATCCACGCTCAAGGAAATCAGCGAGGTGCTGGGCAAGGAGACAATCGACCTTTACAACACCTCAGAAACCCGTTCCAACAACAACTCCTATGGCTTGAATTATCAGAAAACCGGCAAGGAACTGATGTCTCAGGATGAGATCGCCGTCATGGACGGAGCCAAGTGTATTTTGCAGCTTCGAGGCGTGAGACCTTTTCTCAGTAACAAATACGACATTACGAAGCATCCAAAGTACCGGCAGCTCTCCGACTATGACAAGCGGAACGCCTTTGACATCGAGAAATACCGGCAGCACAAGCTGGTGGTCAAGCCCGATGACACATTCGACCTCTATGATATGGGCGAGGTCGATGCAGATTAAAGCCCCGTCGCTGCACTGCGCAGTGGGTAAAGCCTGATGGCTCCCAAAGCAGAACAGCGACGGGGCTTCTTTTTTTATGCCCATTTTCAAAAATACACAACCAATCTTTTTCAAATCAAGGAGGAAAATCTATGGCTTTCATCAATCAGGCTGTCACGGTTCTTCAGACGCTCGTTATCGCCCTCGGCGCAGGTCTCGCAGTGTGGGGTGTTGTCAACCTCATGGAAGGCTACGGCAACGACAACCCCGGCGCCAAGTCTCAGGGCATCAAGCAGCTCATGGCTGGCGGCGGTGTGGTGCTGATCGGCACGACCCTCATCCCCCTGCTCTCCGGTTTGTTCGGCTAATCCACGGCAAGCCCAGCTTAACCGAAGGGTGGTGAAATATTGGGCAGCATTTTAGAAAAGATCGAACAAGCTCTCAAGGATATGCTGATCGGATGGATCGAGAGCAACCTGACCAATATGTTCACCGATGTCAACGAGAAGGTAGGAACGATTGCCGCCGAGGTCGGGCAAACCCCGTCCGGCTGGAACGGCGGCGTGTACCAGATGATCCGGGGACTATCCGAAAACGTGATAGTCCCCATCGCTGGCATCATCATCACCTTCGTTTTGTGCTACGAGCTGATTTCCATGATCACCGAGAAAAACAACCTTCACGACATGGACACATGGATGTTCTTCAAGTGGTTTTTCAAGGCGGCTGTGGCGATCTACCTCGTGACGCACACGTTTGACATCGTGATGGCAGTATTCGACATCGGGCAGAACGTGGTTTCCGGTGCAGCAGGAGTCATCCACGGCAACACCAGCATTGATATTGACGCGACGATTGCGCAGATGCGTACCGGCATGGAGAACATGGGCGTCGGAGAACTGCTCGGTCTGTCAATAGAAACTCTTCTGATCAGCCTGTGCCTCAAAATTATGGCGATCCTCATTACGGTCATTCTCTACGGGCGCATGATTGAGATTTACTGCGCGTCCAGAAGCGCTGCTTGTAATCCGCAGGCGGTGCGCGGGCATTTTGGGAATCCGGCTTTGGCAAGCCGGTAAAGAAAAGTATCAAAGACGCTGAAAAAGCGTCACTTTAGCGTCAGCCGGTTTACCCCGGAGGGAAACCATAAGGGGGACAATAGCGTACCGGAAACGTCGCAAGTTGGGGAAACCATCTACCCACGACTGAGCGGCAAGACGCAACATTGTGAACGAGGAACAAGGCTAAACTGCTTTAAGGGCAGTCCGAGGCGGGATACTCGACCCGGCGGCGCAGGATGGTTGTATTCGCCGTATGTCATAGCGGAATGTGACAGGTATACACAAACCGCACGATACTTATGACAGCCAGCCGCAATAAGCGGAAAAGGACGAAAACCCACTCCGACATCACAATACGCTTTTCCCAAAGTGTCTAACTGGAGATTGCCTAAACCGGAACGCCGGAACCGTCCGGCTATGCGTAATGCCGCAAGGTGAAAAATTTCAAGGATTAAAACCCCAAGAAAGATGACGCTGAATATCCGGCAAGGCAACGGAGCCTTCGTAGTAGTCCGAGGGCGGGAAAGCCGTCTACATGGCGAAGGAAGGCAGGATGTCAACCAACTCATAAAAAGGAAAGGTGCGTGAGGCATTATGAGAAGTCCTGAAAATGTGTTGGAAAGCCTAAAATCCAAGGCGTGTAACCAGAGTTACAAGTACGAGCGGTTATACCGCAATCTGTACAATCCACAATTCTATCTGCTGGCATACCAGCGGATACAGGCGAAACCAGGCAATATGACAGCCGGAACAGACGGCAAGACGATTGACGGCATGGGAATGGCGAGAATCAACGCCCTCATTGAAAAAATGCGGGATTTCAGCTACCAGCCCAACCCCGCAAGGAGAACCTATATCCCGAAATCCAACGGGAAGATGCGCCCCTTGGGAATACCGTCATTCGACGACAAACTGATACAGGAGGTGGTGCGGCTCATACTGGAGAGCATTTACGAGCCAACCTTCAGCGACCACTCCCACGGCTTCCGCATAAACAAAAGCTGCCATACGGCGCTCAAATATGTGCAGAAATATTTCACAGGGACAAAGTGGTTTGTTGAGGGCGACATAAAGGGCTGTTTTGACAATGTAGACCACCATGTGCTGATTGCCATTCTGCGCAAGCGGATTGCGGACGAGCATTTTATTGGTCTGCTCTGGAAGTTTTTGAAAGCCGGATATATGGAGGACTGGAACTACCACAATACTTACTCCGGTACTCCGCAAGGCTCTATCATCAGCCCCATCCTTGCAAACATTTATCTGAACGAGCTGGATAAGTTTATGGCGGAATACGCAGAGAAATTCAACTGCGGAGAGCGCCGTAAAATCAATCCGGCCTTCAAGAAGAAATTGGATGTCTGCCGTGGAAAAGAGCAAAGGCTCAAAAGAAACATCTCCAAAATGAGCGAGGAAGAAAAAGAGGGCTTACTTGCCGAAATCAGAGAACTGCGGCGCAGTCTGCGGTCAATACCGTACAGCGACCAAATGGACGAAGGCTATAAAAGAGTTTTCTATATTCGGTACGCCGATGATTTTCTGATTGGAGTAATTGGCAGAAAAGCGGACGCGGAACAGGTCAAACAGGATGTGGGGCGCTTCATCCGGGAAAATCTTCATCTGGAAATGTCCGAGGAAAAAACACTGATTACCCACGGGCATGATTTTGCTAAGTTCCTGGGGTATGAGGTCACAATCGCCAAAGGTGAGTGTAACAAAAAGACCAAAACCGGGGCCACCAGACGAGTAAACAACGGAAAAGTCATGCTCTATGTCCCCCACGACAAGTGGGTCAAGCGGCTGCTCTCCTATCATGCCCTCAAGATTAAACACGACAAACAGAACGGAAATAAAGAGGTTTGGGAACCTGTCCGGCGCACCCGCCTGTTGCACCTGGATGATTTGGAAATCCTGAACCAGTACAACGCAGAAATCCGTGGATTGTACAACTACTACCGGCTCGCAAACAATGTGTCCGTCCTCAACAACTTCTACTATGTAATGAGATACAGTATGCTCAAGACCTTTGCCGGAAAATACCGGACACGAATCAGCAGAATTATTCAGAAGTACCATCAAGGGAAAGATTTTGTTGTGGAGTATCCGAAGAAAAACGGCAAGGTTGGAAAGGTGCTGTTCTATAACAACGGGTTTCGCCGTGATACCAAAGTGGAAAGCGGCAATCCCGATGTGATTGCAAGAGTGTTTGAGAACTACGGACGCAACAGCCTAATAAAGCGGCTGAAAGCGAGTCAATGCGAGTGGTGCGGTGCAGAGAATGTACCAATTGAAATACACCATGTACGAAAACTCAAAGACTTGAGCGGCAGAAAACAATGGGAAATCGCCATGATCGGGCGTAAGCGCAAGACAATGGCACTCTGTATTGACTGTCACGATAAGTTACACGCTGGGAAATTAGACTGACAGCTGGAGAGCCGGATACATCGAGAGGTGTAAGTCCGGTTCGGAGGGGAGTTCTCGGAAACCTGCCATAGCGATATGGCAAGGCGCTGGGTTCTTACCCTACGCACCGTGAGCATTGCGCCTATTCCCATCGCAACCATGAGCAACCGCGAATGGGGCAGCATCGGCACGAACTATCTGAAAGGCTTGTTCGCTCTGGCATTTCAGGGCTTTCTCATCATGGTCTGCGTCGGCATCTATGCGGTGCTGATCAACGGCATGATCATCGCAGACAACATTCATTCGGCTCTGTTCTCTGTGGCAGCGTACACGGTTATTCTGTGCTTCTCGCTGTTCAAGACCGGAAGCCTTGCAAAATCCATCTTCCATGCGCACTAAGGAGGTCGGCAGCATGAAGAAGTACAGCATCATCTACGCCGATCCCCCTTGGGCGTATCGGACTTACTCCAAGAAGGGACAGGGACGGTCGGCAGAAAGCCACTACCCAACAATGTGCATTGAGGACATCAAGGCACTTCCGGTCGGTGAGCTTGCTGCGAAGGACTGCGCCCTGTTCCTCTGGATCACGTTCCCGTGCCTCTGTGAAGCACTCGAAGTGCTGACGGCATGGGGCTTTTCTTATAAGACCGTGGCTTTTGTATGGGTGAAGCAAAACCGAAGGAACGACGATCTCTTTACCGGCATGGGCTACTGGACAAGGGCGAATGCCGAAATCTGCATACTTGCTACAAAGGGACACCCGAAGCGTGTTGACGCCGGTGTGCGTCAGGTCATTCTCAGTCATATTGAAGAGCATTCCAAAAAGCCGGATGAAGCGCGGGAGCGCATTGTTCGGCTCATGGGAGACCTTCCCCGCGTGGAGCTTTTTGCCCGTCAGTCTCCCGAAGGCTGGGACGTTTGGGGCAACGAGGTCGAATGCACGGCTCATCTTCCTATGGAGGAAACACCATGCTGCGGCTAAAACCCATCTCTCTTCGAGACGCCAACGAGTATGTCCGGAAGCATCACCGGCATCACAAGCCGGTTGCCGGTCACAAGTTTTCCATCGGCTGTGAAGCAGACGGTGAGCTGGTCGGTGTAATCATCGCCGGGCGTCCCGTCAGCCGGTATCTGGATGACGGCTTCACATTGGAGGTTACAAGGCTATGCACCAACGGCGCAAAGAACGCTTGCAGCTTTCTCTACGGCGCGGCGGCAAGAGCTGCTGCGGCTATGGGCTATAAGCGCATCATCACCTACACGCTGGAAAGCGAAAACGGTGCAAGCCTTCGGGCTTCCGGCTGGATCTGTCAAGGCAAAGCGGGTGGGCTTCGCTGGACGGGCAAGCGTCAACCGAAGGAGGATCAATATCCCGCACAAATGAAGCTGCGCTATGAAAAGCAGCTTAGAAAGGAGGAAACAGTCAATGGCATTTGTTCCGGTCCCGAAGGATCTTAACCGCGTCAAAACGAAGGTCATGTTCAACCTGACCAAGCGGCAGCTCATTTGTTTTTCCATCGCTGCGGCGGTCGGCGTCCCGATCTTCTTTCTGGCGAAGGCGCATCTCGACTTGTCTACGGCGGCAATGCTGATGGTGGTGATCATGCTCCCGTTCATCTTCTTCGCGCTTTACGAGAAGGACGGTCAGCCCGCCGAAAAGTATCTGTACCACATCGTACAGTCCATGTTCATCCGGGACAAGGTGCGTCCCTATCGCACAAACAATCTCTACGCTGAGATTCAGCAGAAAATCAAAGAACAGGAGGAATTGCAGCTTGAACAACAGCACAGCAAAGGCAAAGCCTAAGATGACCGTCAAGAACGGCGTCGTTTACGGCGATGCCCTTTCCGCTCAGGAAAAGAAGCGGATCGTCATGCAGAAGAAAAAGGACAGGAAGGCAAAGAAAGTCCGCAAGTCCGCCCAGCAGACCATTCCCTATGTGGAAATGTGCCGCGACGGTATCTGCAAGGTGAACAGCCGCCTCTACACGAAGTCCATCGCCTTTGAGGACATCAACTACCAGCTTGCGCAGAACGAGGACAAAACTGCCATCTTTGAGAACTGGTGCGACTTTCTGAACTACTTCGACAGCTCGATTTTCGTCCAGCTCTCCTTCATCAATCAGAAGGCAAGCCTCAATGAGTTCCGCAAGCGCATCAACATTCCGGCACAGGAGGACGCCTTCAACGACATCCGCTCCGAGTATTCCGGTATGCTGCAAAGTCAGCTCACCAAGGGCAACAACGGACTGGTCAAGAAGAAGTACATCACCTTCGGCATTGAGGCGGACTCCCTCCGCACGGCAAAGCCGAAGCTCGAACGCATTGAAACCGACATCCTCAACAACTTCAAAACTCTCGGCGTGAGAACCGAGCCGCTGTCCGGCTACGAACGGCTGAAAGTGCTTCATGATGTGTTCAATATGGACAGCAATGAGCCGTTCCGCTTTTCCTTCGATATGGTTGCCCGGACAGGGCTTTCCAGCAAGGACTTCATCGCTCCCACTTCCTTTGACTTCCGTGAAGGCAAGTGCTTCAAGATGGGCAAAACCATCGGCGCGGTGAGCTTCCTGCAAATCCTCGCGCCGGAACTCAATGACCGTATGCTTGCCGACTTCCTTGAGATGGACAGCAACATCACGGTCAATTTTCATATCCGGACGATTGACCAGGCGAAGGCAATCAAGAGCATCAAGATGAAGATCACCGACCTCGACAAGATGAAGATCGAAGAGCAGAAAAAGGCAGTCCGCTCCGGCTACGATATGGACATCATCCCGTCCGATCTTGCCACCTTCGGCGGTGAGGCAAAGCGTCTGTTGCAGGATCTCCAGACCCGCAATGAGAGACTGTTCCTCGTGACCATCCTCATCATGAACACAGCAACCAACCGCCAGAAGCTCGAAAACGCGGTGTTCCAGACCGCCGCCATTGCCCAAAAGTATAACTGTGCGCTCAAGCGTCTTGATTTCCAGCAGGAAGAGGGGCTGATGTCCTCTCTGCCTATCGGCGTCAATCAGGTGGAAATTGAACGCGGACTGACCACTTCCAGCACGGCGGTTTTCGTGCCGTTCACCACGCAGGAGCTTTTTCAGGGCGGCGAAGCTCTCTACTACGGGCTGAACGCGCTGTCCAACAACATGATCATGGTTGACCGCAAGCAGCTCAAAAACCCCAACGGACTGATCTTGGGTACGCCCGGTTCCGGTAAGTCCTTCTCCGCAAAGCGTGAAATGACGAACGCCTTCCTCATCACGGAGGATGACATCATCGTCTGCGACCCCGAAGCCGAGTATTTTCCCCTCGTGCAGAAGCTCGGTGGTCAGGTCATCCGCATTTCGCCGGTCAGCACGGATTACATCAATCCGCTGGACATCAACACGAACTACTCCGAAGAGGAAAACCCGCTGACGCTGAAATCCGACTTCATCCTCTCCATGTGTGAGCTGATTGTCGGCGGCAAGGACGGCTTGCAGCCGGTTGAGAAGACCATCATTGACCGCAGTGTTCGCATGGTCTATCAGGAGTTTCTTGCAGACCCCAAGCCGGAGAAAATGCCGATCCTCGAAGACCTCTACAACATTCTGAGAAATCAGAAGGAGCCGGAGGCACAGCGCATCGCAACCGCCCTTGAAATCTATGTTCACGGCTCTCTGAACGTCTTCAATCACAGAACGAATGTGGATGTCAACAACCGCTTCGTCTGCTATGACATCCGCGAACTCGGCAAGCAGCTCAAGAAGCTCGGTATGCTGATTGTGCAGGATCAGGTGTGGAACAGAGTTACCATCAACCGCGCCCAGCACAAGGCAACGCGCTACTACATGGACGAGTTCCACCTTTTGCTGAAAGAGGAACAGACCGCCGCGTACAGCGTGGAAATCTGGAAGCGTTTCAGAAAATGGGGCGGCATCCCGACCGGAATCACGCAGAACGTCAAGGATCTTCTTGCCTCCCGCGAGGTGGAGAACATTTTTGAAAACTCGGATTTTGTCTACCTTCTGAATCAGGCGTCCGGCGACCGGCAGATTCTCTCGAAGGCGCTGAACATCTCGCCCAGCCAGCAGAACTACATCACCAATTCCAACGCCGGTGAGGGGCTGATCTTCTACGGCTCGACCATCGTTCCCTTCAAGGACGATTTCCCGAAGGACACCCAGCTCTACCGCATCATGACCACCAAACCCGAAGAAACCGTACAGAACTAAGGAGGATTTTTGAATATGAACAACAAGATGATTACCATTCCCTATGCGGACGCTATCGAATACGGAGAGAACACCTCCGCGCTGTTTAAGGCTCTGTGGGAGCTGACCGATCTGATCCGACTGGAAAGCGACCTCAAGAAGCATCACCGCGCCTACCTCCATGTGAGGGAGGACATCGACGAAAAGGTCAAGGAGGCGCGTCAGATTATGACCAAGGTATCTGTGGATATGATCGGTTTCTACTTCAAGGTTGATGTTCCCAAGTGCAGCAACAGCGATGAGAATACCCCTTTCGCTGACGCGGCGGATGATGAAACCGTTTCTATCCCCAAGGGCGAGTATGAGCTGATGATCGACGATCTGCCCGGATCCGTTTCCGGTCTGCTTCCGGCAATTCGGGCTCGGCAGGTTGCGGAGCAGGGGTACGGTATATTTTACACAAAGCATTACCAAAATTCACTTCATAAGGGAAGTAAACGCCACCTTTCCGTACAAACTCGTCGATTTCCTCTTTCACCACCATCGAAGAGGGGAATATGGGATAAATCGGTTTCGGGGAAGTAGCTATTTTTTCACGCAATACTTCATATACATCGAAAACGGGGAAAAGCCCGGGACTACCGAAGATCACTGCAATACCGTCGATATTATCGAAATCGCGATTACAGGCATCCAGGATAATTCCCAATTGTTCAGCTGTTCCCGTCGCTAAAAAGTCAATGGGATTACCTACAGAAGATCCGTTAAACAACTGTCCCAGCAGTGCTTCAGCCTTCGGCCCTTCCAAATGAGGAATTTCCATTCCTCCATCCGACAAGGCATCTGTCAGCATTACGGCCGGTCCTCCGGCATGGGTTACGATAGCCATATTCTTTCCCCTCAATTCGGGATAGTTAAAAATAGCTGCCACCGTGGCCAGTTCATCCCGCCCGTTACACCGTACGATACCGGCTTTCCGGAATAAAGCTTCCACGGCAACATCCGAGCTGGCCAAAGCTCCGGTATGCGACGAAGCGGCACGGCTTCCGGCAGCGGAACCGCCTGATTTGATTGCAGCGATACGACAACCTTTCCGGATCAGTGAGGAAGCATGCTTCAATAATTTTTCCGGTTTATCGATACTCTCTACATACATCAATTTAATCCGTGAACTTGTCTCGGGATCGAAAGATTCGTCCCAATATTCCAGGACCTCTTCCACGCCTAACTGGGCAGAATTACCGACTGAAAATACACTCGAAAATTTTACACCTTTCTGCATCCCGGCATCCATAATGAAAAGTGCCGTCGCTCCCGAGCCCGATACGAAATCTACTCCTTTCGGATCCAATTTCGGTATAGGGGTCGTGAATACCCCATTGTAGTTCGTTGTCAATACGCCGATACAATTCGGGCCGATCAAAGCTCCCCCGACAGAATCGATCGTTTCTACAATTTGTTTTTCCAATGCTTTCCCTTCTGCATTCTCTTCACTAAATCCGGCAGACAGAATGATAAATGCCCGGGTATTTTTTTGTTTCGCCAGCATCTCTACCGTCGACGGACAGAATTTGGCAGCGATGGCCAGGATAGCGCAATCCACTTCCGGCAAATCTTTCACGTCCCGGTAGGATTTGATACCTTGTACTTCATCCATTTTCGGATTCACCACATATAAACTCCCTTTAAAATGTCCATCGATCAAATTCTTCAATAC
>ENA-ORTN01003684-ORTN01003684.1-human-gut-metagenome-genome-assembly--contig:-NODE-3684-length-10185-cov-2.673544_pt1 | contig 10185 bp, 7 predicted proteins | sample MGYA00242070_ERZ509189 | MGnify/ENA primary metagenome ERZ509189 (study PRJEB26280, sample SAMEA2338821) | human gut metagenome | biome: human gut; feature: human-associated habitat; material: faeces...
CTATGGAAGAGTAGATGGTGTAAAAGCTTCTGATTTTTCATTTAATGGACTTGCAGCGGAAACGGAATATGTAATTTATTCTTTTATGACAGATGATGCAGGAAATGAATCGGCAGTGGCAAAAAGTGCGGTCTTTACTACTGACAAAATGGCAATTGCCGGAAGTGTGGAAATAACCGGAACACCGGCAATTGATGAGATGCTTACCGCAAAACCATCACTGGATTCAGTGGATCCGGGTGAATTGTCTTATCAGTGGTATCGTGTAAAAAAAGCAGAGGATGCAGAGAGTTTTGAGTCCGTGTTAGATGAGACAGGTGGAGCCGAAGAAGACGATTTGGAAGCGGATGACGATGGCACATATGAGTTGGATGCCATCCGCAAATTTGCGGCAAATGTAAAAGAAGAAGATGATGTCACAACCATTGACGGAGCGGCAGCAATTAAAGGAGCAACCGGGCTTACCTACAAAGTGACAAAAGAAGATATCGGATATCGTTTAATTTGCCAGGTGAAAGCAAAGAAATATTCAGGTTATCGTGCGAAATATGTGCCGGAAAATACAGCAATGTACCGTACGGTGATTATCCGTGTGAAAGTTCCGGTTAAGAAAAAAGCTTTGACAAAGAAAATGATTTGTTTGAAAAAGAAATATGCTTATGAAGGTAAGGCAATCAAAGGAAACGAAACGGTTAAGGATGGAAAAGAGGTGCTTGATTCCGGAAAAGATTACAAGGCATCTTATCAGAATAATAAAAATTTAGGAAAAGCAACAATTACGATTAAGGGAATCGGTAATTACAAGGGGACAAAAAAAGTTTCTTATACCATTGTGAAGCGTTCGGTCCGCTCGGCAACTTGTCATTATAAAAAGACAAGGAGTTATACCGGGAGATGGGTGAAACCAAATGTGACGTTGAAGGTGGGTAAAGTGAAATTAAAGAAAAATAGAGACTATACATTGGTGTACCGGAACAATCTTCAAATCGGAAAAGCCTCGGTTGTTATCCGAGGAATGGGCAATTTTACCGTATAGAAAACCATCCCCTATATAATGGTACTACAGACACCGAAAATTCAGAAATTGAAGAAAAACAAGAAATCGTTTGTGATTACTTATTCGAGTGGCAAAATGGTACATGGGTACCGGATGGAAGTTTCGACGGCATCTTCCTTCGCTGCGAAAAAAACACAGAAATATATATTGAACGGAAACCGTTTTGAAGCGTTCGGTCTGAAAAAGGGAACATATTATATCCGTGTGAAAGCATACTACAGCAAAAAAGGAAAACGCTATGAGAGTGGTTACACAAGCAAACGGAAAATAAAAATTAAAAAATAAAGAGGTCAAAAAATTGGAAAACAAACTTGTACTGATTGATGGAAACAGCATATTGAACCGCGCCTTTTATGGTGTGCCGGATTTAACAAACCGCGAGGGCTTGCATACAAATGCGATTTACGGATTTTTAAATATTTTGTTTAAAATATTGGATGAAGAAGAGCCATCGCATTTGTTAGTAGCGTTTGATGAAAAAGCACCGACTTTCCGCCATAAAATGTACGAAGAATACAAAGGGAAAAGAAAACCGATGCCGGCAGAATTGAGTGAACAGGTGCCGGTAATCCGAAATCTTCTTCAAGTGATGAATATCCGTATTTATGCGGAAGAAGGCATTGAGGCGGATGACATTTTAGGAACGATGGCGAAAAAAGCGGAGCAGGAAGGATATCTTGTTTCCATTGTATCCGGTGACCGCGATTTGCTGCAGTTAGCGACGGATACTATTTTGGTCCGCATTCCGAAAACGAGTCGTGGAAAGACGGTTGTCGAAGATTATCATACAGCGCAGGTAATTGAAAAATACAGTGTTACACCATCTCAGATTATTGATCTCAAAGGGCTGATGGGAGATGCTTCAGATAATATCCCGGGTGTTCCGGGAATTGGTGAGAAGACAGCAGTTAAAATTCTGACGATGTTTGGTACGGTTGAAAATGCGATTGAGCATGTAGAAGAAGTAACACCAAATCGTGCGAAAGAGGCGTTGAAGAACCATGTGGACATGGCAAAAATGAGTAAAGATTTAGCGACTATAAGGACAAACTGCAAATTGGGAGTGGTGCTTTCGGAGTGTACGTTTGAGGATATGTTTAACGAAAAAGCATACCAGATGATTCAGTCTTTGGATTTGAAATCCATTTTAAAGCGATTTTCGGAGGATACCGGCAGAGATAAAAAACTGGAAAAATATTTTCAGGTAATTGAGACAAAAAAAGACTGGCTCTCTTTTGTGCAGACAATTGAAAAGAAAGAGCCGGTAGCGGTCAAGGCCGTTTTTCGAAAGGATGCTGCAGTAACAACGAGTGCCAGCGGACAGATGACGTTATTTATGACGGAGGCAGATGGAAGACTTTTAGGTATGGCGGTTGCTTTTTCCAGAGAAAAGATTGCTTTTTGCAAAGTGGGCGATGATTTATCCGAATACGATATTACAAGTGAAATCAGTAATCTTTTGAAAACACATATATTGGTTGCCAATGATTTAAAGAACCAGTTAGATTTCTTCCCGGATGCAAAACCGGAAAACTCGTATGATACGAATCTGGCTGCGTATCTGCTAAGTCCGGTTCAGAAAAAGTTTGGAGAAGAAGAGATTGCAGAAAACTATGCATCTGTTTTGATGCACCCATATGAACAGTTTTTTGGTAAACAGCCGGAAGAAACTGCCTTTTTAGAGAAAGAAGACGAGGCAGTACGTTACTTTAGCTACTGTGCACTGGTAAATGTGCTTGCATATCCGAATCTTTCCAAAGAATTGAAAAAACAAAAAATGCAGTCATTGTTTGAACAGATTGAAATGCCGCTCTTATTTACCCTTTATGACATGGAAAAGGTGGGGATTTTAGTGGAAAAAGAGGCATTGCATGAATATGGTGCAAAACTTGGTGAGCGCATTTCTGAACTGGAAGCGGATATTTATGAGCGTGCCGGGGAGTCATTTAACATCAATTCACCGAAACAGTTAGGTGTAATTTTGTTTGAAAAAATGCATATGCCTTATGGAAAGAAAACAAAAACAGGATATTCCACTTCAGCAGAAGTTCTTGAAAAACTCCGTTTTGAGGATCCGATTGTGGAGATGATTCTGGAGTACCGCCAGCTCACGAAGTTAAAATCTACCTATGCAGATGGACTGGAGAGCGATATCGATGAAAAGGATGGCAGAATCCACACAACATTTAATCAGAATGTGACGGCAACCGGACGTTTGAGCAGTACTGAGCCGAATTTGCAAAACATTCCGATTCGTATGGAACTTGGCAGACAAATCCGAAAAGTTTTTGTCCCACAGGACGGATACGTTTTCTTGGATGCCGATTACTCACAGATTGAATTAAGAGTGTTAGCACATATGTCGGAGGATGAAACTTTGATTGAAGCTTACCGGGAAAATGCTGATGTTCAGCGAACGACGGGAGCACTTGTCTTTCATACGCCTTATGAAGAGGTGACAGAACTGCAAAGGCGGAATGCGAAAGCAGTTAATTTTGGAATTGTATACGGAATCAGTGGATTTGGTTTGTCGCGCGATTTGAATATTTCAAAAAAACAGGCTGAAAAATATATTGAGGATTATTTTGAAACGTATCCGGATGTGAAACGGTTTATGGACGAACTGGTGGAGCAGGGCAAACAAAAAGGCTATGTGACATCTTTGTTTGGAAGAATCCGCCCAATTCCGGAATTTGCGTCGAAAAACTTTATGCAGCGCCAGTTTGGTGAACGCATTGCGATGAATTCTCCGATACAGGGAACGGCGGCGGATATTATTAAAATTGCGATGATACGTGTGCACAAGAAATTAAAAGAAGGCAATTACAAATCTCGTCTGATTTTGCAGATTCATGATGAACTTTTGATTGAGACACACAAGGATGAAATTGATGAAGTAAAACAGATTTTGGAAACAGAAATGGTTCATGCCTGCGATTTGGCAGTGCCTTTGATTGCAGAGGTGAAGCAGGGAATAAATTGGTATGAGGCAAAATAAAACCAAGGAGAAAGAAAATGGTAATTGGTATTACTGGCGGCGTAGGCTGTGGTAAATCAACGGTATTAAATCTACTGGAAGAAAAATATGGGGCAAAGATTATAGAGGCGGATGCCCTCGGTCATGAAGCGATGAAACCGGGGACGGAGCCTTATCAAAAGATTTGCGATACATTTGGTGTTGACATCACAGGAGAGGATGGACAGATTCTGCGTCCTTTGCTTGCGGATAAAATCTATCGCGATGACAACGGCAGAGAGCGGCTAAACGCCATTGTACACCCCTTTGTGAAAGAACAGATTTGTAAACAATTAAATGAATGGAAGGATGAGCCGGTTGTCTGCTTAGAAACGGCAATTTTATTTGAAACCGGATGTGACACGCTCTGCGATATAATCTGGGCGGTTGTGACAGACAAAGAACTAAGGATTCAGAGACTTATGGAATCGAGAGGATACTCCCGCGAAAAGACAGAATCCATTATGAGAGTGCAATTATCGGATAAAGAATGGGAAAAACGATGTGATGCACTGCTTGTGAATAATGGAAACCTGCAAAAGCTGCAAGAAAGAATAGAAGAATTACTAGTCAGAAAGACAAATTTGTGATAGAATAATGGATATGTAGAATCTTTGATGAGGGAACAAGGTGAAAATGATGAACGCAGAAGACAATAAGCTTGTATTTGGATTGGATATCGGAACGAGAAGCATTGTGGGAACGGTTGGCTACCGGGTTGGTACAGACCGTTTTGTTGTGGTTGCCCAGGAATCGATTGAGCATACGACGCGTGCCGTGATTGATGGACAGATTCACGATATACCGACCGTAGCAGATACGATTTATAAAGTCAAAGAGCGTTTGGAAAAGCGTGTGAGAGAACCTTTATCGGACGTCAGCATTGCGGCTGCCGGAAGAGTGTTAAAGACAAAGCGCGTCAAAGCCCGCTATCAGTTTAATTCAGAGACAAAGGTGACGGAAGACCATATTCGTTCTCTGGATATGATGGGGGTGGAACAGGCTTATGATGAAATAAGAAAAGAGCAGACCGACAGTGGAAAGAAGTTTTTCTGTGTCGGCTATTCGATTGTAAAATATTATTTGAATGGCTACCCGATGGAAATGATTGAGATGCATATGGCAAATTACATCGAGGTAGAGTTGATTGCAACTTTTTTGCCGGAAGAGGTTGTGGATGGCTTGTATTCGGCTGTTGAGCTTGCAGGATTGCATGTGGCAAGTCTGACGCTTGAGCCAATTGCTGCGATTAACATGGCAATTCCGGAAAAATTCCGCCTTTTGAACATTGCGCTTGTGGATGTCGGAGCCGGAACAAGTGATATTTCGATTGTAAAAGATGGAAGTATTATTGCATTTGGCATGATTCCGCTTGCCGGCGATGAAGTGACGGAGGCGATTGCTAAGAAGTATTTGACAGACTTTGAGACTGCAGAGTACATAAAAAGAGCCTGTGAGCGTAAGAAGAGTGTTTCTTTTAAGGACATATTTGGAAGCAAAATTCAGGTAACAAAAGAGGATATTGCACAGATATCTGAAGACGCTGTGAAAAATATTACCAAAAACATTGCCGATCGTATTTTGGAATTGAATGGCGGTCAGTGTGTTAGTGCGGTATTTGTTGTCGGTGGAGGCGGTAAGCATGAGGGATTTACCGAGAGTCTCGCACATTATCTGGGATTGCCAAATGAGCGTGTGGCAATACGTGGTGCAGAGGTACTTTCACAGGTTCAGTTTGAGCAGGAGGGAATCCGCAAAGATTCCACATTAGTGACACCGCTTGGTATTTGCATGACTTATTATGAGCAGAAAAATAACTTTATCCATGTAATGGTAAATGAGCAGCGTGTGAAATTATATGATAATGGCAAGGTATCGGTGTTAGATGCCTGTGTCAGCTATGGTTTTTCCAAAGATAATTTGTTCCCGATTCGCGGAGACAGTATTCATTATACGGTAAATGGTGAAACCCGGGAAAAGAAGGGAAGAGTTGGCGAGGTGGCTGAGATCAAGAAAAATGGCACACTAGTCAGTTTGAATGATAAAGTAGAGGAAAATGATACGATACAGATTCGGCCTTCCACAAAGGGAAGTACTGGAAAATTGTTAATCAAAGAGATTCCGGAGTGCAATGCGGAAATTACCGTGACTTTATTTGGAAGAAAACTGTTATGTCCAAAGTTAGTTGAGGCAAATGGTGAGGTGGTATCCTCGTTTTACGAAGTCAAAAACGGAGACGAAATCTGTACCTATGATTATTATTCCGTTAAGAGATTGTTAGAGTTTGCCGGTATGGATGTTGAAACTTTGGTTCTTTTGAATGGAAGAGAGGCTGGCGCATCAGCAAAAATTGTTGACGGTGATGTAATTACAAAAAGACCGGTTATTAAGCCGGAAGAGCCGGAAAAAACAAGAGAAGAAACGATGCAGGAGCAGATGGATGATGATCCATTGTTGGCACCGTTAAAACCGATGCCGGATTGGATGAGCGATGTCCCGTTCGATACGGCAAAATTAGGAGCGGACGGAGAAGTGATTCCGGGTGCAAAGCAGTTACGGCAGGAGAAAACGATTTCTACACCGGTAGAAGAAGTGACGGGACCTGTATTTGTTACGATAAATGGTGATGTGGTCGAAATGCCACATAAGAAAAATCCGATTTTTGTCGATGTGTTTGATGTATATCCGTTTGATATGACAAAAGCGGGAGGAACGCGTTTAGTAACTCGAATTAATGGTGAAGACAAAGATTTCACAGAGCCTGTTCATGATGGTGATAGGATTGAATTGTTCTGGGAGTCTTAAGGGAGGCTTGGCATGGAAGAAAAAATTAAAGAATTCTGGAAACAAAAACAAGTTGCGTTTTATCACATTTTTTTGGATGTTATGCTTTTGATTTACTGTATTAGTTTTTATTTTGCAGGGAATCAGGTAGTAACTATCCGGTATGTGATTCTTTTTGTATACGCTTTGTTGTGTATTGTGACAGAATTAGTACATAATCGCCATATGCAGAAAAAATATGTTCATTCCAAGCGGATAATTCAGGTAGAAAAAGTGTATTGCTTTTTGCGGCCGGCACTTGGATTGGCGTATTATTATATGGCAGAGACAAAATTAGAGGGAATTATTTTCCTGATACTGTTCCTGATTTATTTCTTTGAGCTTTTTTACAGTGTTGCTCTTGGGAAAAAGGCTCATCGGGTTATTATTTACGTGACTTATATCTGTCTGTATGGTATGATATCCTTTGTTATGCTTGTTGTGTTAGCACAAGATAACTTAAGCCGTGTTACGGTTGGAATTGCTATCCGTGAACTTGTGACGGTATCGGTTGTGCTTGTTTTAATTGTGGTAGTCAGTGAAATGATGTCTCACATGTGGGATTTTTTTGAAAAAGATATTTTCCGCCAGAACCGTGCACTGGAAGATTTAAATAAAGTCAATGATAAGATGAAAGAACAGCAGGAAAAAATCAACCGGGTAAATGAAAAATTAGGAGTTCAAAAAATCGAATTACAGCTTGCAAATAAAAAGATTAACCGTTCGCATGATGAAATGTCGGTGCAGAATGAATTGTCATCCATTATTATATCATCAATCGAGATAAAGGATATGTTAGATAAAATTGTTGATATGATACAGGTTCGATTGGATTTGGATGTTGTTGTAATTGTTTTGGAACAGGATCATGAACTTTATGTTCCGGGAATGGAAGAAGAACAGCGGGTGTATGCAATTTCCTGTGTGTTAGGAGACAAATTCCCAAAAAAGGTGATTGAATCCATTGAACATACGGATATGTCAGAGATTCTCCGCATGACTCAGACTTATATACAAAATAATGTTACGGATTCTGTGCAGTTATTTACTAAATTAGAGGGTGAACAGGAACTTCCATCGGTGGTATGCCTGCCAATCCGGAATCAGGAAGAAAGACTTGGCACACTGTTTGTTGGAAAGAACAAAGAAAATGCCTTTATGGACAGCCGTGCGTTCTATGAGAATATTGCCAGCCAGATTAGTATTGGTGTTGCCAATGCACGTCTTTATGCGAAGATGAATGATATGGCAATCCGAGATGGTTTGACAAGAATTTATAACCGCAGACACTTGACGGAGCTATTAGGAAAGTATTTGTCGGAAGCTATGGCGAAAAAAGTGCCGGTTTCACTTGCACTTTTTGATATTGATAAATTTAAAATGGTGAATGACACCTATGGTCATCAGTGCGGTGACGAAGTGATTCGTTATGTGGCTTCGTTACTAAATCGTGGAGCACTCAAGCATGGAGGTATTGCCGGACGCTACGGCGGTGAGGAATTTGTTGTAGCATTCTTTGAAAAAGATTTGGATGAAACATATCATATCGTTGAGGACATTCATAATCAGATTCGGAGTGAGGAAGTTGTTTACGAAGGAAAACATATTTCAGTTCGTGCCAGCGTTGGTGTGGCAAGTTATCCGCAGACTTGCGCCAATCCGGGAGAACTTTTGACAAGAGCAGACTGGGCGATGTATCATTCCAAAAAGAATGGACGTGACCGGATTACAATTGACAGTGAGAAGATAAGTTCTCAGATGTAATATAAAATGAGACAAATTGAGGTGGAAACACATGCAGTTATATAGTATTGCCAGCGGAAGCAGTGGCAATTGTATTTATGTCGGTGGCGAAGAAGCCCGGATTTTAATTGATGCAGGGATTAGCATGAAACGGATTCGGGAGGGCTTAATGGAGAAAAATTTTCCGATAGAAAACCTTCATGCCATTTTTATTACACATGAGCATACCGATCATATTTGTGGTTTAGGACCGGTACTGCGCAAGTACCAGATTCCTGTTTATGCTACGAAGGAAACGATTGAGGCAATATGGGAAAAAGGTGATATGAAAGGTGTTTCCGAAGATTTGTTCCATGCGGTTGTGCCGGAAAAGGCGGTTTCGATTGAAGATATGGAGATTATGCCGGTTAGAATTTCCCACGATGCGGCAAATCCCGTTTGTTATACGGTGCAGTCAGAATCGAAAAAAATCGGAGTTGCAACCGATATGGGCTGCTTTTCCAATGAAATCGTAGACCATTTGAAAGACTGCGATTCCCTGCTTTTAGAGGCAAACCATGATATTAACCTGTTGCAGGTTGGCAGTTATCCGTACTCACTTAAAATGAGGATTCTCGGTGAAAAGGGGCATTTGAGCAACGATGCCTCGGCAAGACTGATTGAAAAAGTGCTGCATCCCGGTTTGCAGCATATTTTACTGGGTCATTTGAGCAAGGAAAATAATTTTCCGGAACTTGCCTATCAGACCGTAAGTTATGAATTGGAACAAAACCCAGTTTGGAAAAAGATGGATACAGAGTTGATAGTGGCAGACCGTATGGCGCCGACAAAACTGTTGACGATACAATAATTATGAAATAGAAAACTATTTCAGAATGGAGGAAGAAATGAAAAAGACAATAATTACCGTAGTAGGAAAGGACAGCGTAGGCATTATTGCAAAAGTATGTACTTACTTAGCAGAAAACGACATCAATATTTTAGATATTTCTCAGACAATTGTAGATGGATATTTTAATATGATGATGATTGTTGACTTTGCAAAGCTTACAAAATCTTTCGTGGATGCTTCCGAAGAGTTGGAAAATTTGGGTGAAGAAATCGGCTGCGTAATCCGTGTACAGAGGGAAGAGATTTTTGACAAGATGCATCGCTTATAAGGATTAGATTACGGAGGCTTAACTATGATAAATATAAATGAAGTCATTGAAACAAATAAAATGATTGATAAAGAAAATCTGGATGTGCGTACGATTACTCTTGGTATCAGCCTTTTGGATTGTATTGATTCGGATTTGAATAAACTTTGTGACAACGTATATAAAAAGATTACGACGATGGCAAAAGATTTGGTTGCTACAGGAGAAGAAATTGGAAAAGAATTTGGAATTCCGATTGTAAACAAACGAATTTCCGTTACACCAATTGCTTTGATTGGCGGCTCTGCGTGCAAGACACCGGATGATTTTGTTAAGATTGCACAGACACTTGACCGTGCAGCAAAAACAGTAGGCGTAAACTTTATCGGCGGCTATACGGCACTGGT
>ENA-ORTN01003691-ORTN01003691.1-human-gut-metagenome-genome-assembly--contig:-NODE-3691-length-10173-cov-5.565724_pt1 | contig 10173 bp, 6 predicted proteins | sample MGYA00242070_ERZ509189 | MGnify/ENA primary metagenome ERZ509189 (study PRJEB26280, sample SAMEA2338821) | human gut metagenome | biome: human gut; feature: human-associated habitat; material: faeces...
ATCATAACATCCTGAATATCATCTGTGAAATCTTCAGTATTAAAAGTTACCAGATTATCTTTTTTCATCACATAATTTACCGGAATACTCTGGTTGATCATGCGGGCAATTGTGTAGGTATCATATGGAGAAGAGATAATGATGATCTGTCTCTCCTGAGCTTTCTTTATTACCTTCTCACTTACCTGAATACTCATTCCTACAATAATGCAGCTTACATTCAGTTCTATTGCCTTTAACTGATCTTCCTCACGGTTTCCAAGAATAACCATATCATTTTCTTCGATATAGTTCTTCATCACCTCCGGATCAGCAGTTCCAATAAGGATTTTCCCTTTGGTAAAATAGCCGTGACCGTTTCCTTCTACGATTTCACCGTCAAGAGTATCCCTGATCTTGTTATACTGAGTTCTGGCATTTGAAAGAAGATAGCTGTCCTTGGTATCCATGTAAACATCAGCAATATCGCCGATTGTTACAATTCCCTCCAGCTCATCCTCGCTGTTACAGATGGGAAGGGTCACAATGCCTTTATTCTGCATCATATCCCAGGCATTTTTCAGGGACATGGTACGGTCTGCATCCGGTTTTGGACGGATATCCATATCTTTTACCTGCGTTCCGATATTTCCCAGATAAGCCGGTGGCTGTACGCCAAAACGATTCAGTACATACTGGGTCTCTTCATTGATCTGACCGGCACGTCTTGGAATATAACGCTTGGTCTGGGTGGTTCTGTTTTTGATATCTGCGTAAGCAATTGCCGAACAAATAGAATCCGTATCCGGATTCTTATGTCCCATTACAAATACTTTCTGATTCTTCATTCACATTCTTCCTTCCAAAATTCAGCTGACCTCTGCACACTTTTCATCTGTAAATAGAGTTTTTTATTTCGGGTCTACTTTTCAAACACGCTCTACAGAAGATTTTCATTTTGGGCGATTGTCTTAATCGTCCAAATCTGCACTTTATATTAATTCAGTTTAATATTTGCAAATAAAGCTCCCAGAGATGTGGTTGCCTCTTCTCCGGACTGTGGGATTTCTATTTTCTCTTCTTCCACTTCTTTTGCCATCATATCAGTTGCTTCTTTGATACTCAGGCTCAGTTTTCCATCTTTCACTGCAGTTACTTTTACTTTCACCTTATCTCCAACTGCAAGAACTTCTGATGGTTTACGGATTCTCTTTTCGCAAATCTGGGAAATATGTACCAGTCCGGATACGCCGTTTCCAAGATCTACAAATGCGCCGTATGGCTGAAGGCTCTCTACAGTTCCTTCTGTTACAAAGCCTGGCTGGATATTGGAAATTTTATTCTTTCTTTCCTCTTCTGCTTTTTCCCTTAAAATTTCTTTCGCAGAAAGAATCAGTTTTTTGTCCTCTTTATTGACATCGATTACCTGAACCTGGATGTGTCTGTTCAGATATTCGTTGGTGTCTTCTACGTAATTCAAGGCCAGCTTGGAGGCCGGGATAAAGCCGCGCACACCTTCTACATAAGCAACTGCACCGCCGTTTACTACATCTTTTACCACTACATCAAGAACCTCTCCGGAGGCTTTCAGCTCTTTTAATTTGTCCCAAGCCAGGACGTCAGTAGCCTCAACTTTGGATAAAAGGATGTTACCATTTCCATCGTCTTTTCTTACGACTGTGGCGGAAACTTCATCTCCAGGGTGTACTTCTTCTTTAACGTTAAAGCCCGGCTCTCTGCTGTAATCTTCTACCGGGATAATGCCTTCTGCATAATATTTTAAATCTACAATAATTTCTTTATCATCTACACTCACAACTGTTCCTGTGAGAATGTCGCCTTCTTCAATTTTCTTAAAAGAAGCTTCAAGTTCTGCTTCGTAATCCTTCATTGTCTCTGCCATGACCTAGACTCCTTTGCCCCTGTTTTTGCTTCATTATAGCACACCGCTTATTCGTTGCAAATAAATTTTGGAATGTACATTCGAAAAAACACCGCTCTTTAAGCGTCAGAGTGTAATATCTGGCGTTTAAAGAGCGGCATATTCAGACAAATTTTCCCCAAAATTGTGACGCACATCTTGCAGAAAACCTTTTTCAAACACGCTCCAGAGCGTGCAGATTGCAGGAATACTTTTTCAAATACGCTCTAAAACGAGGAGTGCCCCGGCAGTAGCTGCCGGGGCGATTATTATGAAAAAATTTTATGTGTAATGGTGTCATTACAACGTCTTCTGTGTATGTTCTTTCGAACTGATTATATAGTATCAGATACTTATGAACAAAATACATGCAAATTGTTAACGAATAATGAACATTTGTTTTATTTGCACAATTTCTTCTTTCATTTTCCTCTTTTTTTATAAATTTACCACATTTGCATCTTTACTTTAATTTGGTAAAGTTATACATTTTGCACATTTTACGTTTCTCATTCGAATAATCCTTTTACAAATTCGATTAACTTCGACACAAGACCTTTGGCATCATCCTTTGTAACACCCATATCCTGCAGCTTACTGTATACAGAATTTACATCGCTTCTAAGAGCATCTTCGTCAATTTTTGCATCCAGAACCTTGCGTACTACAGAAACAAGAGAATCTACCTCTGAATCAGAAAGAGATACCCCAAAATGGTCTGCTGCCTGAGTTACAGCACTTCGTACCTGGTCATCTGTGATATTCTGCTGGTCTACAAGATCCTTGGCATACATAATAATGTCTACTGCTTTTCCAGGGTCAGAAGCAAGAAAATCAATTCCACTGTCCAGAAGACTTTCTACTACTTCTGTATCACTGGATGCCATAACCGGCATCGGCATGGAACATGCAAGAACTCCTGCAAGGATAAGTGCTGCTGATTTTTTCATTTTTATCATGATAATTACCTCCTGATTGAATGTTGCTGTTCAAGACTTGCCCAGTAACGATTAAATGTCATCTGTTCAAATCTCTCCAGTAACAATTAACTATTGCTGTTCATGGTCTGACCAGCAATAGTTAATATTCTGTTCACAAACTGCTGGAATCTGGTCATATTTATGATCTGATTTCCTCATATCAAGTAATTTTCTTCTGAAATTTAATCAATACCGGAAATAAATCTTCCTCCAGATTCCAGCCCATTATACTACACCTTTTCCTTTTATTTGTAAAATGTATCTAAAAACTTTATAATCTTTTTATAACTAATCTCCAAAAACAGCCCATTTTTCCAGGAAGTTACAAATCTTTTCAAATTCGTTCACTAATTTTTCATAAGATAAACACGATTCTTTCAAACTTTCCCGATATACTAACATCATAAAAATAATAACAGCCAACATTATTTTTATAAAATTTCTTTTTCATATGTCAGTCACCCAAAAGTGATTGACTCTCCTTCCTTTTAAAAAATATATTTGAGACAAAATAAAAATCACCCGTCTAGCCACCGGGTGATTTTTATTTGTATGAAATTTATGCAGTAAATCAGTTCCTTCTATCTCAATTTATTAAATGCGTTTGCAAGATCAGCAAATTCTGCTAAAGTAAGCGCTTCGCCTCTCACATTTACCGGAATTCCGGTCTCTGCCATAGCTTTCTCAATTTCCTCTTTTGAAAAATCAAGCTCCTGGGAGTTCTTCAGTCCATTTACCAATGTTTTTCTTCTCTGATTAAAAGATGCCCGGATCAGCCTGAACATCAGCTTCTCATTGTCCACCTGCACGGGCGGCTCTTCGTATCTCACAAGCTGGATAACAGCACTTCCCACCTTCGGTCTTGGCATAAAACAGTTCGGCGGAACATTCGCAATGATCTGCGGTCTGGCATAATACTGAACAGCCAGGGACAAAGCACCGTAATCCTTTGTTCCAGGACCAACCTGCATTCTGTCTGCCACTTCCTTCTGTACCATAATGGTGATGGAAGAAATGGGAACATGGTTTTCAAAAAGTCCCATGATGATTGGTGTGGTAATATAATAAGGCAGATTGGCAACCACCTTGATAGGCTTGCCCCCATTTTTCTCCTGTGCCAGCGCCGCAATATCAACTTTCAGGATATCCTCGTTGATCACAGTCACATTATCCCAGTCTTTCAAAGTATCATTTTCCAGAATCGGGATCAATGTCTTATCAATCTCTACAGCCACCACTTCTCTGGCTGCCTCAGCCAGATACTGGGTCATGGTTCCAATACCCGGTCCGATTTCCAGAACAAAATCATCCTTGGTGATCTTGGAAGCCTCGATTATTTTTTCCAGAACATGGGTATCGATAAGAAAATTCTGACCAAACCTTTTCTGGAAAGCAAAATTATACTTTTGAAGAACTTCAATGGTATATTTCGGATTTCCTAAATAAGGTCTGGTCATATTAATTTCCTCTTTCTTTTAAATTATTTAATCATTATCTGCAAATCACACAATCTGGGCAGCTGTCTGCAATTCCCCTATTACTTATTTTGCAAAATCTTTCTCATAAAGAACCGTAAATCCATCACGGTCTACTCTCTTTTTCTTATTAAATTTCAGAAGTCCGCCCTGGGATTTCGCCATTGCTGCGTCAAGCATTTCCTTAACTGCGCCAATGTTCATAGGCTGGTCTTCTTTCTGGTTCACACCGATCAGATTATACAATGCAAGCATGCCCATCTGATCAATGCGGAATCCATTTTCCATGGTATAAACCTTGGCAAAATTAACAAGTTCATCATTTGTAAATACAGGAATATTGATCATGGATGTAAATTTCTTCGCAAGTTTCGGATATCTTGCGATCAGCTTACGCATGCCGATCTTTTCATCCTCAAGGATCACGATCATACTCTTTGTATTTCCATTCATTACTTCATCAAGCTCATCTGCTGTTTCCTGGGAAAGCTGGTTTGCGTTCTCAATAACGAGGAAACCTCCTGCAAGCTTGGATGCAATCTCTGCAATATTTTTTCCGTTAAGGTCTTCCGCAAATATGTAGGCAACCTTGGATGCCTCAATATTCAGCTCTCTGCAGATTGCCGGGATAAGGCTTGAGATCAGTCTTGTCTTTCCTGTTTCTCTGCCGCCCATAACGATCACATTTCCAGTCTGGGAAGTTTTGTCAGCCGCACCTTTCTGTACATCGCAGAGTACATCCACCAGCTGCTCTTTCATTCCCGGAACTGCTACAAAATATGTGAACAGCTGCTTCTCTTCATCTGTAAGCTGTCTCTTTCTGGAAATAATAGTGTTCGGATCGATCTCCGGCTGCATATCCTCGATAAAGCGCTCCAGCTGTTCTTCCTCGCTGAGTTCTTCTTTCTCATCGTCTTCTTCCATATCTTCTGTAAGACTTGAGATAAAATCATCCTCTTCATCGTCTTCCGGCTCATCTTTGAATCCGAAATCATCGTCACTGAATTCTTCTTCCTCATCAAGAGATGTCTCATCTTCGACAGGTATCACAACATCGTCTGTCAGTTTATCCGCTCTGCGATCGTCACTTTCATCCTCAAGAGAAAAGTCTTCATCCTCAAGGGAAAGATCCTCCGGCATTTCCTTAAGTTGTTCCTCTTCTTTCAGATCATCAAAACCGTCGAATTCGTCCTTGGTATCAGGCTTCTGCACGCCTGTGGGACCATTCAGGAATTCTGCTTCCGCAGCCTGCATATCTTCTTCTGTAACCGGCTCTTCATCTTCATCCAGAACCAGATCCGGAATTCTCCTGTGCGCCGACTCACTTACATCTTCTGCCTGCTGTGCGGAAATCTGTGCCATGATATCCTCAATATCCGCTGCATCCGGCTCCTCTGGAACAAATTCATCTGCCGCGATATCCAGATCTTCTTCGTCTTCTGTTTCCTCGGTTACTTCTGACTGCTGTACATCCGGAGATTTCTCTTCCTCCGGAATATTGATTCCCTGCTCGCTTGCAGCTGCAAGAATGGTATCTTCCAGATTGAATTCCTGCTCTTTCTCAGGTTCCTCGTCTGCTTTTTTATCCTTGGCAACTTCCGCCGCGATCTCATCAATGCTTCCAAAAATTCCGGATGCGTCCGGAATACCGGCAGCGCTGCTTGCATTTTCCGGATCTACATTGATCATAGACTTCGGGATCTTAAGCTCCGGCATACGGATCGTTGCTGAAAAATCAGGCTTGCCGTCTTCATTAAGGGGAACTCCTGAAGTTTCCTTCGGTTCCTCCACGGAATCTTCCTCAACGATCTCAGAAACACTTTCAACTAATTCCTTTTCCGTCGCCTTCTCTGCTTCCGCCTCTTCCGCTTCCTGATAAGCTTCTTCCTCTTCGTCCTGCGGTTCCTGTGTCCGGGCATTTAACTGTACGGTTCCGGCAGACAGATTATCAATACCGGATGCCAGAAGTTCTTCACCATCTCCAGCCTCAGCAGTTTCTGCCGCCTCTTCTTCAGAAGCGTCTTCTTCGGACTTTTCTTCTGTGGCAGCAGTCTCAGCTTCCGGAGTTTCCTCCTCACCAGACTCCTGATCTGCAGAATCCTTGGCAGCTTCAACAGCTTCTGTCTCAGAAGTTTCTTCTGTGTCATCCTGCTGTTCTTCTTCCACGTCCTCAGTTTCTTCCGCAGCCTTCTTATGACCACCGAAGATATCACGGATTCCCTTGGAAATCTTCTCCTGGAAAGTCTCTGCACTGTTCAGATCACGCTCGTCATCTACCTGGATCGTATCTGTAACCGGTCTGGACTCCTCATATTCAGTTTCTGTAACAGCTTCTGTTTCCTTGCTCTCCCTGATCTCCTGAGCCTTTTCCGGCGGAATCAGTTTCGGGATAAAACGCTGTTCGTATTTCTCTTTTTCTTCTCCTGTGAGAACTCCCATACGCTGTTTCAGGTCAAGGGCTTTCATCACATAAGTTCCGTCATTGAACCAGAGAATCATCTCATTGCAGAGATCCAGGCACTTCTGCTTGTCTCCTGCCTTATAGTAGAGTTTAGCCAGTTCATAGGACCAGCGCTCTGTAAACTCTTTCTCCTTATATTCCTCAAGGATACGGATCTGTTCATTCAGAGATGCATTCTTCGCTCTGGCAATTTTATATCGCAGTATATACTGGCTGTTATCACTACCTGCCACCTCTCTGTACTCGTCAAAGAATTCTGTGGCTTCACTGATCTGTCCCATTTTCAGGGAAACTTCGATCAGACGGTAAAGTATGTTCTTGCCGATCGTCGCTCTGTGATAAGCAAGAAGAAAAATTTCCTTGCTCTCTTCATAGCGCTTGTTAGCTGCGTAGATCTCGCCCACAACACAAAGCGTACGGACATTCTTTACGCGACGCCAGTCAATGCTGTCTACGATCTGCATGGCGCCTTTGTAATCCTGGGCTTCAACCAGCTTGTTGATCTGTCCCAATTTGACGCGAAACTCCTCTTTATCCAAAATATTCACCAACTTTCCATAATCAGAATCAGTTTACCATATGCATACGGGCTTGTCAAAACCCTTTAGGCATATAAACATGCCCCTTTACCACCTGAAAAACCCTGTTGATCTTGAACTGATGGCTGACAAAATCATCCAGTCCTGTACAGGTGATCAGAGTCTGTATATCGTGGATGCTTTCCAGCAGATATGTCTGCCTGCTGCTATCCAGCTCCGAAAGAACATCATCCAGCAGAAGCACCGGTGTATCCCGGATTTTTTTCTTCACCAGATAGATCTCCGAAAGCTTCAGGGAAAGGGCCGCAGTCCTCTGCTGCCCCTGGGAACCATACCTCCGGATGTCGATCCCGTTGACCTTTACGCAGAAATCATCTCTGTGCGGTCCCACGGAGGTCAGCTTCATCCGAAGATCCCGCTCCCGGTTCCTGGAAAGCTTATCCTCAAACTCCGCCGCCGTCACACTTGGCTCGTACAGGATCTCCAGCTCCTCGATCCCGCCGGTAAGGCCTTTATGAAGCCCCCTTGCAATCTCGTTAAGCTCCTCCACAAAGGCTTCCCGCTTCCCGATGATCTTCTTTCCGTAATCGACCATCTGCATATCCCAGACATCCAGGGTACTTTTCAGCCCGGGGTTCATATAACAGTCTTTGAGAAGACGGTTTCTCTGGTTCACGATGTGATTGTAGCCGGCCAGCTCCGTGATATAAACACCATCCAGCTGACAAAGCTCAGAATCCAGAAAACGTCTTCTCTCTCCCGGTCCATTCTTGATAATATTAAGATCCTCCGGAGAAAAAAACACCAGATTCACCACCCCCAGCAGCTCCCTTGCCTTGCGGATCGGCAGCCCGTTGATGGCAACTCCCTTTGCTTTGTTTTTCCGGAGGTGCATGTCTATTTTGTATGAAAGATCGCCCTTCTTCACCATCATTCGGATATGGGATTCCTCATTCTCAAAGCGGATCATCTCCCGGTCCTTGCTTCCCTTGTGGGATTTGCTGGTACCTGCCAGATAAACCGCCTCCAGGATATTGGTCTTTCCCTGGGCATTGTCGCCGTAGAGAATATTGGTGCCCTGATCAAAATTCATCTCCAGCGACTCATAATTCCTGAAATTATTCAGTCTGATGGATTCAATGTACATTCCTTCACCCGATCACATAAATATCTTTTCCATCGTAGGAAATGGTATCTCCAGGATGGATCTTGCGGCCACGGCGGTTCTCCACCTCACCGTTCACCAGTACCAGACCATCATTGATGGCATATTTCGCCTCAACGCCGTCCTCCACAACACCGGCCAGCTTCAGCGCCTGGCCAAGCTTGATAAATTCGTCTTTAATTCTGATCTCCAATTTTTTCTCCTCTTATCTCCGGGGTATTTTCTCCGTCAGATCGATCTTTTCTGATCTCCTGGCGGTATTTAAAATCCCCCAAAATACAAATTTCACCGGAAGGCGGTAATTTAAATACCCCCTTCCAGCAGTTTACGCATAAAACAATTTTCAGAACACAATCGCATTCCCATATACAATCGGTCAAAAACGGTCACGCATTTTTGGTGTATCCGTTTATATCAATCCTGATATCGGCAGTCAGGATATGTAAGTGTCCGTAGGGCACGTACAGCCTGACTGCCGAGCTCAATTCTGTTCACAGCTTCAAGCATGTGCGTCTCACACGTACACTCACATTCCCGAAGCTGCTGCTTACATCTCTTGTCCCTTATTCCTTATATTTCCCAGGTTTTATCTGGCCTGATTCTGGTTGATGTTTACAGGAAGAATCAGGTAAGTATAGTTCTCCTCATCATCACGGATAAAGCACGGGGCCTTCGGATTTACAAGATAGATCGTCACGGTTTCATCATCAATAACACGAAGCGCATCGATCAGGAATTTCGGGTTGAAGCCGATCATGATATCCTTACCCTCTTTTTCAATATCGATTTCTTCATTCATGGAACCCATTGCAGAATCAATGCGCAGCTCCATATCATCGTCTGTGATGTTGATGATGATCGGTTTTTTATCAACCTCACGTACCAGAAGTGTGGCACGGTCGATACAATCCAGGAACTCTTTTTTGTTGATCTTCAGTTTTGTCTCATAATCACTGGAAAGCATCTGGTCAATTCTGAAATATTCTCCCTCGATTAGTCTGGAAACTACCATAGTCTGATCAAATTCAAATAAAATGTGGTTTTTTGTAAAGTAAATGCTGACCTGATCATCCACTTCTCCAGAAAGAATCTTGCTGACCTCGCTTAAAGTTTTGCCCGGAACTACCACCTTACGGTCAGAATAATCTTTCTTAAGGGACATTTTGCGGATAGAGATACGATGTCCGTCCAGAGAAACTACCTTCAGACAGTTATTTTTGATCTCAAAAAGCTCACCGGTCATAAGCTTATTGTTCTCATTTACAGCAATCGAAAAAATAGTCTGGCGGATCATTTCTTTCAGTGTGTACTGAGAGATCGTCAGCGGTTCATCCTTCTCGATCATAGGTAAATAAGCAAAATCTTCTCCTGATTTTCCAGGGATATTGAATTTTGCTTTTTCACAGGTAATGGTTGCTGCATATTTATCATCGGTCTTAATGGTAACATCATTATCCGGAAGTCGCCTGATGATTTCATAGAAGATTTTTGCATCAAGAGCAACTTTACCTTTTTCTTCAATAGTACCTTCAACTATCGTTTCAATTCCCAGTTCCATATCGTTGGTGGTAAATTTGATCTGGTTTGTGGTTGCATCCATGAGAATACATTCCAGAATTGGCATTGTGGTTTTTGATGGAACTGCTTTGAGTG